>Ga0315291_10000875_pt1 | contig 40123 bp, 51 predicted proteins | sample YL17G12_20_MG_FD_203070 | JGI IMG/M metagenome (GOLD analysis project Ga0315291, IMG submission 203070) | Sediment microbial communities from Yellowstone Lake, YNP, Wyoming, USA - YL17G12_20 | ecosystem: Environmental > Aquatic > Freshwater > Lake > Sediment | place: USA: Wyoming | collected...
AGATTCAGGGTAGTCTAGCTGGTAGGACGCGGCGCTCTGAACGCCGAGATCAGAGGTTCGAATCCTCTCCCTGAAGCCATAATGCGGGGTAGTGTAGTTGGTAGCACGGCTGGCCTTGAACCAGCAAGACGGGGATCGTGACCTCGCCCCGCAACCAAAGTAAAGGGGGTGTCATGGCCGAAGAGATCGGTCTGACTCAGAAGGGCCGGCAAGCCCTAGAAGCCTGGCCCGAAAAGGAATCGATCTGCTCCTACATTGTCTGTGCCCTGCTTGCCTCGATTCAGGACGACCCCCGCCCGCTAGACCCCCCAGGGACGGTTGTACGGGCCTTGTGCCCCCACTGTAAGGCCGTGACGGGCCACGAACTCCGCCAAGGGCCGCCAGGCCCGGCATGGTACTCCTACTGCTTACGCTGCGAAGGCCGCTCACACGACGAAAGAATGTGTGATTGCGATCAAAATTCCCCAGAATAACCGTAACAAAACCGAACGCCCGTCGTCTACATCATTGACAGGAAGATGATGATGACGACACAAGCGACCGAAGAGCGCATCCCACGCAACGACACCTACTCGGTGCCGCCCTGGGGTGAGCACTACACCGAGGGCCGCAATCACCGACGGGGCCAATTCGACGGCTACCCCTGCGCAATCTGCGGCAAAGACATCCCCGTCAAGTCGGTGCGCTACGGTGGAGTCATCACGACCGAGGGCGAGTGGACGACCGACCCAAACCACCCAGACAGCCAGGGCTGGTTCCCCGTCGGGGGCCACTGCCACCGAAAGTATGTAGTACGGGAGGTTAAGTGATGGCGAAGCTGGAGAAGAAAGGTACCACGATCCTGGCTCGCTGGCGCAAGGATACCGAAACCCCCGATGATGATCTGGTCAGCAGCCGCACTAGGAAGTACGCGGCGCGGAGCGACGGGACGATCCTGGTGTGCGACACCGCCACGTTCCGAAGCGAGACGGGCCGCCACACCTGGGGCTGGAAGGTCTACAAGCGGGGATGCGGGACGGGGTCAGCAGCCGAAGCCCGCGCCCATGCTTTTGGCAAGCTCCTCGAAGGGAACGGATTCCAACGGGAGAGTGTGACGTGATGGAGTTTCTGGTCGGCAGCACATACCGAAACAGGAAGGGTGAGTACGAAGTCCTGGCAGCGAGGGGCGACGAGCTAACGGTGCGCTACAGTGACGGTACCGTGGACACACTCACCAAGTCCACCCAGGAACGCATCATCCAGAATATGTCCTTCGGGTGGGTGCCTGATGCGAATGGGCGGAATTCGTCTAGATTCGGGGAACTCAGAGATCAGATGACCGATGGGCTGGCTCCTGCTGACATCCACATCCCCGATGACGACGGACTTCAAATCCTGGCGGAGGCCCTCAAGACAGGGGCCTTACACTACTACCTAGAGAATAAGGAGTGCGGGGAGCGGCAGCCACATATCTACTGTAGGCCCGATGCTTGGGCATCCCTAGCGAGTCTTCTGAGGGATGTCCGCTCTGATTCGGTGACTGACCCCAAGGCTTCGAAGAGTGATAGGCGGGAGCAGCCTTGGGTGCTGACACGGGTGCGAAACTGCTACGGGCTGCTGCAGGCGGTGGCGCGGGTTGACGAGACTAACACGAAGATCAGAGCCTACATTCAGGACTTGGAAGCCGAGTGGCCCGTGCTGAGGCAGGACACGATGTATGCTCTAGGAAGGAGACCCTAATGAGCTTCGATCCATTCGACCCAACGACCTGGCGGGAAGACCCCGACGACTTCGTGGTTCCGACACACGAACTCGAGTCGACCATAACGATTGCCGAAGCCGATGCAGAGGAGCAGGCCCAGGCGCAGGCATTTAGCTGGGCCGATGCAGCGGACACACTCGTCCCTGAGTTCGGCGGGCCTGCTTTCAAAGAGGAAGTGCAGGACGAGGCCTTTCGGCAGATACATAAGTCGAGGGAGAACCTGGGCAGCGCAGTGCGGGCGCGCGACCCTGTCCTGGCCCAGATCGAGGAATTGAAGGCGCAGATGCGACGGCTAGAGAAGAGTCGGTGGCACTGGCCTTGGAGCAAGAAGGAGGCGTAAAGCCAATGAAGAATCGATACGACGGAACATTCACGCTGACCCTGTTCGAGGGGGGCCAGCCAGAGACCCACCGAAACCGCCTGGATGCGGGCACACGGGCCGTACTGGGGGCGATCTGGCGCGAGTACGACTACTACGCCCACCTTGGCCCGCCCTCGTTCGCGCGGATGAACATCGTGGTCGGTGTCGCACGGGATGCGATGGCCTACCTGGTCGTGGGGCCTGAGCACATCCATACCGATGCCTGCCTGTTCGACCAAGACTGCCCCGTCTTCAAGGCGGGATACGAGACGGCGAAGGAACAGATATTCGAGTGGGCTGACCCTGAGCTTATGAGGTAATACCAATGAAATGGTCATACTTCTGTCGACCCTGTGGGGTCTGGCGGGACTATAAGACGGACGGAACACAGGAGATGGTGGTCGTGAAAGCGGGCCACAAGCTGATCTCGATTCCTGTGTGTTCTGTGTGCGGGGTCGTGTCGGACTGCTCGGTGATTCCTGATCAAAAATAGGCTGAAAAGACGCCCGAAATCCTGCAACACGGTGGGGCCAGAGGCGTCTTTATCAGTAGGAGGCAGATGAAGATGACCATCAATAACCTGAATCGGTGGCTTATAAAGGCCCTCTTGCTTGTCGGAGCGCTGATTCTCCTACAGGCAACGCTGTGTTGTGTGGGAAGGACGGCTCACGGCGATGAGGTACCCTGGGTCGACGAGCATCAGTACTGGACAACCCTACGTGACGGCTCGGTCGACGTCTGTGTCACGGGCGGGGACTTCGAGTGGGTAAAGCAGACCCTGCAGGACGGATGGGGGATCGAATCCAAAGAGCAGTGCGACGACCCCGATCTAGCGGTGACCGTGAAGGAACTTCCCCTGTGGGACAGCAAGCGGCTATGTGGGCTGGCGCAGTGGGGTGACCCATGTCAGGTCGACCTCAACTCTTGGTGCTTCGACAACCGCGACAACTTTATCGCTGACCGTGTGCCAGAGAAGGCTCTACTTCATGAGGTTGGGCACTGCGCAGGATTCAACCATAAGGACTACGACGGGATCATGTTCTACGTGACTAGCAACTGGACGAGCGCCGACGACCTCCAGACACTCCGCGAGCGCTACGGATTGGCGAACAGCCTGGTTCCAGTGCCTGTCACAGGGGCTTGGACGATGAGCCGCTGGTCTGGCACGGCCCCGACAACGCCAGAGGGGACTGGGGCACAGGCCATCTACATCCTGCAGGACGGAACGTGGCTGCGCTACATCCAGGGCGCACCCGAAGGGGTGAACACAATCCAGACGATCCAACCAGATCAGCCCATGCTTGTACTTGGATAAAGATGCCGACGAACGACCTACAGGCGAGGGCAAAAAATAGGGCTGCCCAGCTACGTCATTTGACGCCGCGTCTGGCTCCGACGGAGAGAGCGGCTCCTTCTGATTTTATCTGGGCTGCTGGATTCTTTGAGGGCGAAGGAACTGCGGGGCATGCGGGAGGCAAAGGTCTGACTGAAAATGTAAGCATTGTCCAGGTGAATCTGTGGCCTCTGGAACGTATGAAGGCCTTGTTTGGTGGCAGCATCTCCACCCGACCGCCCAAGGGAAGAAATGCGAAGTCTTTTTCCTGGCAGGTATCAGGCGCAAGGGCGCGTGGATTCATACAGAGCATCTACGGTTTGCTATCCCCCCGTCGGCAGGAGCAGATACGGAAGGCTCTGGCCGTCGGTGAGTTCAAATGCTAATTTGCGTACCCCCTTGACAAATAAGTGCGGTTGGGGTATGGTAGTTCAGACGGAGGCACAAGGGATGGAGAACGCATGAACGAGGGCAACATCACTTGCAAGAGATGCGGGGCCGAGGAAGAGAACGGCATAGAGACGGCGGGGAAGTACTATTGTAGTCGCTTCTGTATGCTGGAGGATGACCCCGACCTTGTTGGAAATGACAAGGACATGCTTGCGTGGCTTGAGAAGCAGCGTAAGTGTGAGAAGATCAAGGCCCGAATGAGCGCCTTGAAGAAGGAAGCAGCGGAGGCAGGAGTTCCGTGGGCCTAAGAGAGCATGGTCGTTCTGAGGAGAAGGTGAGGGCTAGCACTATGGCCAAGATAAAGGATCACGCATACGAGACGGTTCATTGGCGGCTGGAGAAGCGGTCGCGTGACCTTCTTGAGTATCAGGAGAAGCACGCAGGAGAGGGCAGCATCGAGGAACTGCGTACGCGGTTCATGGATGAGGTCAAGCCGTTCGAGGTCATCGAGTTCGAAGGTAACTTGATGATGAACGTCGGCATCAACGTGATGCTTGATCTGCTGATGGGTGCTGCAGGGACGGTCTTCAGCAACGCCAACGCCTACCTGGGCGTAGGCGACAGCGCTGCGGCGGCGGCTGCAGCCCAGACCGATTTGCAGGCTGGAGTCAACAAGACCTACGTCGGTATGAATGGTGGGTTTCCTGTAGTAGGCACGACCGCGATCACCTTCCAGTCAGACTTCACGGCGGCCTTGGGGAACTATGCCTGGGAAGAGTGCGCAACCTTCAACGGCAACAACCCACCTGTGGCCGCAATGCTGAACCGTAAGGTACAACCACTAGGGACAAAGGCTGTTGGGGCGACTTGGACGTTGTCGATGGCTATCACAATTAGCTAGAATCAGAACTCGCGAAAGAGAGTTCAGGTATGCCACCTAAGCGAGGGATGGGACATAAGTTGCCGCTCTCGGCGATGTCCTTGCTAGATGAAGAATGGCTGAGGCAGCAGTACTGCGAGGCGCTCAAGCCAGCTCCCCTGATCGCCGTCGAACTTGGCGTGGATGGGGCGACGGTCTTTCGCTGGTTGCGGAGGCATAGGATTCCCTGTCGACAATGGCATCGTCCACGCCGAAAGCATCCCGAACTCTCCGACGAGAATTGGTTGCGGGAGCAGTATGCCACAAAGTCTAGTACGGAGATTGGACTGAGTATCGGGGTTTCTGGCCCACAAGTGTGTGTAGCGCTCAAGCGTTTCGGCATACAGATGACATTTAGCAAGCACCAGAGTCGTATTCACAAGACGAGCCCCCGTGCGGCAGCCCAGCGCCGCGAGAAGCTAGGCAGGCACCCCTCGAAGCTCCAGCGGATGCTCGGCTTGGCGTTGTACAGGGCGGGTTTTTCGGACATCCGCCACGAGGAGCCATTTGGTGCGTACAGTGTGGACTGGTACAGCCCGTCCCTGAGCCTGGCGTTTGAGGCTGACGGTTCCTGGCACGGGATGTCTGGCCATGCCGAGAGGGATGCAGCGCGTGACGGTATTCTGGTTGAGCAGCATGGGGTTGCTGTGGCGCGATTCAACACGATAGATATTCGGAGACTCTATCCGAAGGAGGCGTAATGCCTACCTGGGTCAAAGGCTTTGACATTGCTTTCAGCCGACTCTCCCGTCCCTGGCTCAAGGCTCGCTATCTGGAAGGCAACCGTGTCATTGTACAGAATCTGTGGACGGGGGGCTATGGGAACAACGCCCGCCTGCGAGAGATAGCAGAGGCCAACCTTGCGGATGCTTATGCCGAGGGCTTTCTGATTGCCGGCTACGCCAACGCTAACCCCTGGTATCCTGTGTACAAATGCATGGCTGAGATCAAGCTGAACGCAGGCAAGATGTGGGACGTGCTGCGAGTCGTGGCCGAGGACGTGGAAATCCCACTGGTGACAGAGGCCCAGGTTCACGATCTCTGTCTTGCTCTTGAGGGTGAGGGCAAGCTTGTTCCTATCTACTCTGCTGCCTGGTTCTGGAAGGAGACTATTGGTAATCCCACCTGGCCTTGGGCCAAGGAGCACAAGCTCTGGGAAGCCTACTACGACTACGATCCTGATATCGATTTTCTCAATCGGCGCTTCGGCCCTTGGGAGCTAGCCGATATCATGGGAGAGCAGTATCAGGGAACGACCATCCTAGACGGGGTGGATGTCGATCTGAACATCTTTGATCTTGATTATTGGGGGGTTGATATGGGAGTTGACCAGGAAGCCCGTGATTTGATTGCTGCCCTGACTGGGCGGCTAGCCTCACTAGAGGAAGCCCTCGCGGGCCAGAAGGATTATATCAGGTTCGATGGCTTTCCTGAGATCTACGAAGTTGTGGGGGTCGAGTTGTTCCATATCAGCAACCCGCCAGCACTATTTGCCCAGACCAAGTGGGCAAATGTTAGACTCATTAAGCCTGGGACTGATGACTGGAATGTCTTCAAGTCATTCGCTGTGCACTATGGCGTAGTGCCTGCTAAGATGCTGAGCTAGCGACGGGATTATGGACGAGACGAAGGGCGAGCGACGTGATCGGCGGCGGCAAGCCGCACGCAGGATGAAGGTGGACGGAAAGTCCTGTATCCTGCTCCAGAGGATCGTTGCGCGTCGCGCCGAGGAAGCGAAGAAGAAGGGTAGCTAGATGCCAGCACGATGTACTAGTGGATCGTACGTTGGCAACGAGACTCCTCGTTCTATTTTAATCGGGTGGCAGCCCGATGTTGTGGTTGTCAAGGGAGATAACGGCTACCAGGCTTTCTTGAAAACGGTGGATATGCCTGCTGGTGCGAGCAAGGGAGCCTCGAATGATGCGGCTCTTGTGACTAGTTGCATTACAGGTTTTATTGCTACTGGGTTTACTGTTGGCGCTGATATTTCTGTCAATCAGATCGGCGTGACGTTTGTTTGGTTTGCACTTCAGTCCGCCGCGAATGAAGTTGCGACTGGGAGTTACGTAGGGAATGGGATTGATGCTACCGATATTGCTGTAGGATTGGGTGCTGCTCCCATTCTTGTGATAACAATGCCCGCAGACGCCGCCGATTGCCGTATCCGAATGGATGACTATGGGAATGCGTTCAGCCCTAAGCTTGTGGGCCTAGTGGGGGATGCAGTCGGCCTTGAGGCATTGTACAATAGTGGGTTCACGGTTGGTACTGATATTGACGTGAACAGGGTCGGCAAGACTTACTATTGGATCGCGGTTCGAGAGGTTGCAGGTTTCAGTACACACGGAACCTATGCGGGGAATGGTACAGATGATCGTAACCTAGCGGTTGGTGGGGGTGTGGTTCCAGCCGTAGTTCTTCTTACAGGATGTATGACTGCGTGGACAGGCTGGTATCACCCTGAGTTTCGTGTTACGGCTCAAGCAGAAGACAAGTGTAGCCAGTTTACACATAGGGCTTTCCTTTCTGATAATATCCAGACGATGGGGGCCGCGACGTTCCAGGTCGGCCAGGACGCAAACGCGAATGCGAATGCTAAACCATATTATTGGATTGCTTTCACGGCTACGTCATCCTTGGGGCGGGGCCTTGCTGATATTGGAGTAGGACTTGATTCTCTGACAGTAAGGAAATCTACGTGTAGCTCGGTCGCGGTCGCAGTAGCAGCAGGGTTTTTAACTGATCAATATCGGCCACATTCAATTGTTACACTTCCAAATGCTATCGTTCTGCTGTACCAGGATCGTATCAATGGGGTAAGGTATACCTTCTCTCCCGATAGAGGGGTTACGTGGAGTGCGCCTGTAACCGTTGACTCTGCTTTGAATCTGTATCCGTCAGCGGTTGCTGATGTATGTACTGGGGATATCCATGTGGTCTATAGTCGTATAGGTAGTCCGGCACTAGGCACAGGACATTCTATATACTATCGGTCGTTGATCTATGTCGGAACGTCATCTCCTGCCTGGGTTGTGGGTGCGGCGGTCGAGATAGGATACAGTAGCCCTGGGGTAGGGTATGCCGACGCTGCTTTGTCCGTGGAGGAAGGCTCATGTAGCGACCCCATTGTAGGTGGGAATGCTGGGCGATTAGTATGTGTGGCCAAGCGTATAACGGATACAGATCGGGCGTGGGTTACGTTGGTGGCGACTGCACCCTGGACGCTGCAGGGGGCGGCTGAAACGGTTGCAGCTATCCCAGTCGCATCTGCTGTTGAATGTGCGGTATCAGCTCAGGCGAAGGGTAGACTATATGTTATAACGAGTTCGGGTGGAAGGTATGCTTTGTATCGCTCTCGATTGCTCGATTGGGGTGACATCTCGGTAGGTCTTATGTCATGGGATGGTTGGGGTGGTGACAACTTGCTCGCTCAAGGATTGGGCATAGCTGTTGATTTTTGGGGTAGCCAGACTATTCAAGTAGGGGGGGTTACCTTAGCCGACCGAGAAGTTGCTGCTGTCTATATAAAGAACAATCAGATTTACTACAGAGAATGGAGTTTGCCAATAGACGACGACGACGTTTCGTGGATGACTATGAATGATTTTATGGTCTGGAGTAGGCAGGATGCCGCAGGTGTGTGTATATCTCGTGTAGGTCAATCCTACTGGATTTCGGCTATTATAGGGCCGCCCGGGAAGACGGATACCGTTGTGTGGTCAGCCGGGCCAGCCTTTAATTCGTGGTTCTTGATGCCCACTGTCCCATCGAATCATCTTGCAGCTCCTGTGTATGCTACTAGTTGTTATGACTGGGCTCTTGGGTGGTCTGGTACATCAATACCTTTCAGTTCGATATATGTAGGCCGCTGCCCATTGGAGATTCCGTTCCTGAGTTGTGAGGAGGTGGTCGGTACAGACGTTTATAATCTTAAGCTGACACACACTGATACTGGTGCAGGGGCGGATGTGATGATGCTAGCACTCAGGCTGGCTGATCCTGGGACAGGGGTTGATGTAGCACGTATTCTACTATCGCTGGCGGACATAGGTGCTGGCTCTGAGTGGGCAGGGTTTCTTCGAGATCTAACCGATACAGGTGTGGGTCTTGAGGCTTACGCCATCAATTTGAGGCATACTGACACTGGCACAGGGGCCGAGGTTTCTACGGTTGGGTTGTCTATGGCAGATGTCGGTGCTGGGGTAGAGGCTCTCGTGCGGCTGATAGGGTATCATCTGTATGAGGCGGCGGCGGGTCTAGATATTACGGGTCTGACCGTTGTGGTTGTGGATGTTGGTTCTGGTGCCGAGACTCCGTTGCTCAGTCTCCGTATGACGGAAACTGGTACAGGGGTTGACGTACCTGTTATCATACTGTCGGTGGTCGATGCAGGTGTCGCTGCTGATATTATCCGTATACTTTATTACATACTGGAGAGCGGTGTTGGTGTGGATGTAGCTGGAGTAGGTATGGTTACAGCCGACACCTCTACTGGAGCTGACAGTGTACGTCTCATACTTAGTATCGCAGAAAGCGGTGTGGGTTCTGAACAGGTGAGCATGACTATCTATGTGACTCTGGCATTGCTGCGGTTGTTGATGTCAGGGGGCAAGCTTCGTTTGGATATTGAAGGCCCTGGGGCCTAGACTGAGGGAGAGACGATGCAGGATTATGTACCGCTTACTGGCCGTGCGGTAGTGGCTCAGTTTGCAGGGCCGCTTACTATCTGGTGGGGCGACACGGCCCCTTCCCTAGATTTTATATTCTCCTATGATTCTGGGGGGTACGTAGACCTGGCCCCAAGCGGTCAAATTACTGTGACTGTCCCTTTGGCAAATGCTCATATTATTGGTGAGCCAGTTGTGAGAGGATTGCCCATTCCACCAGCGATGACTACGATGACTGGGCTCGCTGGGATCGGAGCAACAACGATCCCTGTCGACGACACATCAGGATTTGCTACAGCAAATTCGATCAAGATTGGCGTCGGGGGAATCAACGAAGAGACCCGTACTGTGAGTGTTATTGTCGGTGGAGCCGCCGCGACTATTACCGTGTATATCTCCAAGTTCCGAGGGACGAAGAATATCTTGACTGGAACGGCGGCTGTTATCCATGCTGACCGAGGCGAGGCGCGGTACAGTTTCCCAGCGACGCCGTTGGCTCCAGGGCTGTACGAGGGTCAGTGCAAGCTGAATTTCGGGGCTGGCCAACTTCAGCGGAGCCAGCGATTCATCTTTGAAGTTATTATGGGGACACCCTAATGAGTAAGGAGTCTGGGGAACAGTTGGCTTTGTAGGATCGGTCGTCATCGCTGGGGCCGTCCGAAGGTTATCAAGTGGACGGACTTGACGGGGCGACCTTATCGGACGTTCTGGGTTCGTCATTGTACGCGACCGAACTGTGATGCCCGACAGGGTGCCGTGAGTAAAGAGGCGACTAGTCCGCCCAAGGCGGCACAATGAGCCGCACAAGGCCGCAGAAGCGGCGGCGGTCGACTGTCCTGCAACGATCCTCGCACGCACGGGCTGCACCGATTAGAACTCTACGACTGAACACCCGCCTGCAGGCACGCCGGGCCCGGCGGGGCGGTCGTTGACCCCCTTGACAACGGCTCCCAGATGTGCTAGTATAAATGATTGCGGCCCCACCGTCGTTCAAAGATGGCTCGTATGGGTCAGCGAGAACCACGGTGGGTCAGCGGTGCGCGGAAGCGCATCGTTATTAACTCCCCGTCGTCAACGTAGATGACGGCGGGCTATTGATATCCCAGGAGCCGACGTCTTCGTGATAGGGAGACTATCAGCGGCTCCTGAGTGCAATGTCGGGGCTGCCAATCGAAAGAAGACGCATTGCCCACATGGGCACGAATACACAACAGAAAATACATTCTATCGGCCTGGGGGTAGGCGGGAGTGTAGGAAGTGTAGGCGGGAACGCTCCTTCAGCCATACCGGAGCATAGCTCAACGGCAAGAGCGCGGGTCTTATAAACCTGTGACGGGGGTTCGACTCCCCCTGCTCCCACCAGAACGTTAACATACGCCGCCGCAGTCTGATGGACAGACGCCCGCCCTGTAAGCGGGAGACAGGAGTCCGATTCTCCTCGGCGGCTCCATAGTGGGGGATTGGTGTTAATGGGAGCACGCCTGCCTTGCACGCAGGAGGTACGGGTTCGAATCCTGCATCCTCCACCATACAGAGCCCCTGTAGCTCAGTGGACAGAGTGGCGCGCTTCGAACGCGAAGGCCGGGAGTTCGAATCTCCCCAGGGGTTCCATAATCCGGTGTGGCGTAATGGTAGCGCGTGTGGCTGTTAACCACGAAGTGGGGGTTCGAATCCTCTCGCCGGAGCCATAGTGCGGGGTTAGCTCAGTTGGTGGAGCGGATGGTCTACACCCATCAGGCCGGGAGTTCGAGCCTCTCACCCTGCACCATACGCCGCTATAGTCGAATGGAAAGACGGGGCCTTGGTAAGGCCCAGGCGAGAGTCCGATTCTCTCTGGCGGCTCCAGCCGTTGTAGGTCAACTGGCAGACCGCGAGTTTCGTAAACTCGAGATGGAGGTTCAAGTCCTCTCGGCGGCTCCAGACGGGCGGTAGCTTAGTGGCAAAAGCGCGTGTCTGATATACACGAGATCGGAGGTTCAACTCCTCCTCGCCCGACCATAGACTAGGTGTAGTGAAGTTCGGTATCACGCATGCCCTGGGAGCATGAGATCAGAGGTTCGAATCCTCTCATCTAGACCATACGCTGGCGGGGTGTAATGGCAGCATACGTCTCTGTCGAAGACGAGGAGCGAGTTCGATTCTCGTTGCCAGCGCCAGAGTGGGTGTCGTATAATGGTAGTACGCCTTCCTTCCAAGTAGGCAGTGGGGGTTCGATTCCCCCTACCCACTCCATACTGTAGGGCGGCAATGGGCGTAGCAACCCAGCCCGAAACTGGGCAATCCGCAAGGAGATGCAGGTTCAACTCCTGTCCCTACAGCCAAGTGCCGAGGTAGCCCAGGGGTAGAGCGGCTGTTTGAAGAGCAGCGCGGCGGAGGTTCAAATCCTTCTCTCGGCACCATACGCCCCCGTAGCTCAGCGGACAGAGCGGCGCTCTTCTAAGGCGAAGGTCACAGGTTCAAATCCTGCCGGGGGTACCATGAGCCCCAGTAGCTCAGGGGACTAGAGCGCCTTCCTCCTAAGAAGGATGTCGCGGGTTCGAATCCCGCCTGGGGTTCCATACTACGGGGCGTAGCTTAATGGTAAAAGCAGCAGCCTCTTAAGCTGACGAGTGGAGGTTCGACTCCTCCCGCCCCGACCAAAGGAGCAAGATGCGAAGCTGGCTGAAGGAATGCAGAGTCCGAACAATGTCCGCAACAGAGGCGGCATGGCTGGCTGGATTTATCGATGGGGAGGGGTGCCTATGCCAGTTCATGGCGAACCAGCAGAAGTATGTAGCGTGGATTTTGATCGTCTCTAATACAGATAGAGGATCGTTGGAGTACTGTCAGCAAATCACGGGGGTCGGGGGTGTCTATACGAAGTCAACGAGCGGAAATCGAAAAGCTCAATATACTTGGACGGTCTCCGCTCAGAGAGATATGGTCGCAATCTTGGAACAAGTGATTCTATACTTGCAGATTAAGCGCGAGGTGGCCGAGGCATTCTTGGCCACATGGAATGATTTAGAGTGTCAGGGTGGCTGAGAGGCTGAAAGCGGCGGTCTGTAGAACCGCAGGGGAAACCCCACGCAGGTTCAAATCCTGCCCCTGGCACCATAGACGGAGCGTAGCTCAGCGGCAGAGCAGCGGCCTTTTAAGCCGAGTCGCGCAGGTTCGAGTCCTGTCGCTCCGACCATACGCGGGCGTGGCGCAATTGGTAGACGTACCTAGCCCAAGACTAGGTTGTTGGAGGTTCGAATCCTCTCGCCCGTACCATGTAGGAGCGTGGCGCAACTGGCAGACGCACCTGCCTTAGAAGCAGGATGTTGGAGGTTCGAATCCTCTCGCTCCCACCAGGGGAGTTGATCCCTGACCAAGCAGGGCTGTAAGGCCGTCCTCTCACGGGCGGCTTATTTCTGTTCAACGGGTACCATCCAGGACTTGACTTCGCAGTTTGGATATGGTAAGGTGCGTATGTATGTATGGGGATCACGTTCAGCTTACGCAGGAGGTATCTTGTGAGCAAGCAACGGCTACTTAGGCTGGCCGAGAATCCCGTAGCAGAAGAGGATGACGAGGACTTGGAGTCGCTTCTCGGTGACGAGGACGACGAAGAGGACGAGGCATCTCTCAAAGAGGAGATCGCTGAGATGCGCAAGAGCCAGGGTGAGCAGGCCAAGATTATGCTCTCCCTGACACGTAGTCTTAGTGCGATCGCCAAGCACGTCATGGCGCTTCAGAGCGACGACGACGAAGAGGAAGAGCTTGAGGCGACGCCTGGCACTCCTGACTCCGAAGAGGATGTGATGGAGAAGGGCGAGTCGGCTGCCGAGAGTGACTTTTCTCCGTACGGCGACGCTGACCTGGGCGAGCCCGACGAGGGCGAGCCTGAGATGGATGCCAGAAGCGCTGCTTCGAGCGACCGCGCCGAGACCGACCCTGGTCTTGTGAGCCTTCAGAAGAAGAGCCGGAAGAGTGTTGTCCGCAAGGATGACTCGTCCAGCAACTTTGGCAAGAAGGACAGCGACATTCCCGGCAACCCGCCAGTCACGCCAGACACGAAGGACTGGCCAGCGGATCAGACGGTGATCCCGCACAGCGGCCTTGGCCCTACCCTGAAGAAGGAACTCGCCGAGATCAGGGCAGCCTTGGTTGGTGCAGGCATCATCAAGAAGTCCATGTCACCGCATCCTGGTGTTCGCACCGAGGAGCCCGCCCCCGATATCCAGAAGCTGGAGGAGAGGGCACGCGACATGAGCTTCCAGGAGCTGAACCGATGGCGAGCCCAGTGTGGCGATCTACCGGCAGGGATAGCGTAGGGGAGGACGACAGACATGGATAGCAGCTATGCACTCAACACTCGAGTGAACAAGTCTGGTCAGGTCTGGAGTCCCCGCACGCTTGCCGACTGGATTCAGCGCGTCCCAGGTGGCGCGTCTCCCCGCGAGCTTCGCTACGGCTACTTCGGCCCTGGCAGTGGACTACTGCAGAAGGACATCACGACAAGCCCGCCGGCTGATGCGTTCATCGCTGGCGATTTCTTCACAAACACCTTTGGCGCTAAGGTGTGGGACTCCCTCAACAGCCAGACGCGCTTCTTCAACCTGATCAGGAAGGTAGCCTGGGGGCCAACCACTGGTTACCGTATCCGGTCGGGTAGGAACCGCAGCACGCGACCCGTAAGTGAAGTCGGCGCGCTGCCAGACATCGACGCTCCCGACCTCCAGACCGTGTTCATCCAGCCGAAGTTCATCGTGACCTCGATTGGTGTCTCGGCGCTGGCCCAGTTCCTGGGCACCCTGGAAGGTGGTATCGGTGACGCGCTCGCGGTCGCGCAGGAAACCGCGATGATCGACCACACCAAGCGGCTCAACCAGATGCTTCTGGCCAACAGTGACCAGCGCATCGTGCTGGGTGCTGGTGCCGGTGGTGCTGTAACGATGATCAACACAGACTGGCTCAACATCGGCGACACGTACCGAGAGGCTGGCCAGGCTGTGGACATCGTCTGCATCGCTATCACGAGCGCTACCGTCGCCGTGTTCGACCAGAACACTACAACCGACCGTATCCTCTATGTGAGGACACGGGCAGGTTTTGGCAGCCTTGACGACGTGGTCAACCGGACGAACGAAGTCCGCAACGGCACGACCTTCACAGCCGCCGAGGCAGCGGGCTACGGCTCGCTCGTTATCGCCGACCGTGACGATTTGTTCTGGAGTGCGGCCAACGTTGTCGAGCAGGGTGCTAGTGTGCTTCGGCACATGAGCACGGGCCTTCTAGACCAGGGCATCGACGTTGTGAGGCGGAATGGTGGAGAGCCTGACCTGATCATCACCGGCATCGAGCAGGTGACCAGGCTGGGTACAATCCTCCAGGCCAACCAGCACTTCGTCGGCGAGGGCACGTTCCAGGTCAAGCTGGGCGGAGAGGGCACCTTGAAGGGTTACCCAACAGGCTTCCAGGTTGCTACTTACAAGGGTATCCCAGTCATGCACGACTGGGACTGCGCGCGTGAGTACCAGCAGGCAGCCAACGGGGACGCCGTACGGGGCAGCCACGCCTACGTCCTGGACACCAGGTTCTTGGAGGTTCCGGTTCTCTTCACCACCCAGTACATGGAGAGCCGTGACTACCTGCAGAACAACATGCTCGGCATCAAGGCGATCTACCTGACCGCCGCTGATCTGCGCTGCCTGGACTTCAGGAAGCAGGCCAAGATCACCGACCTGTCGGACGGTGTCAACCTGATCTAGGGTCGACCTAGACTTCGAGACTAGCGGGAAGGGCGGGGCCGTCCCCCGACCCCGCCCATCCCAGGACTCAGGGGGAATTATAAGGGGCACAGGCATAACGGTCTGGCCCATCGGTTAATGCCGAAGGGTGTCCCAATAGGGATGCTCGGCGGCGGGGTGTGTTTAGCCTCCTTTCCACATCCCGCTCGCCGTGAAGAATGGAAAGCAAAGAGGCCGGGGAGTCCCATAGCCCCGTAGCCTTCGTAAGGCGAAGAGACAATGGTGGAGGACTAGAACATGGCATACCCTGCCGCCAGAAGGCAGCGTTCCCTTTACAACACGGCCAAGCGCGTTCGAGACGAAGTCGGCAAGGGACAGGAGTCCCTCCGATCGTTTGGCCCCGTCAAGATCACCCAGAACGGAGCCGGTACTATCCGAGCCCTGGTGGGTGTTCCTACTGTCCCGATCAAGATCGTGGACGTCCGCGTGATCGGCGAAGGCATCGCCAACCTGACCAGTATCGACGTCCTGGCCCCGGCGCTGTATGACAGTGCTGCTGCCGCAGGCAACCGCCTGATCACGGCACTAGGCGCTGCCGCCGACGACACGGTCGTGTATGGAGTCCTAGCTGGCCTGGCGAACCGAGTAGGAGCCGAGCAGCCCATCACTCTTGTAGTGGTGACAGCAGGTGCAGCCACTGGATCGGTCGAGGTCGTCGTGGACTACATCCTCTGTGACGAAGAGCGGTCGTACTAGCATGGCATACCCAGCGACCAAGCGACAGCGGGCTCTTTACGAGACGGCTAAGCGCGTCCGTGACGAGCTAGGCAAGGGGCAGGAACTCCTGCGCCACACCGCCCCTATTAGAATGACCCCAATCAACGGTGAAGTGCGCTCTCTGGCGGGGATATTCCCCGTACCCGTCCGCCTGGTCGACGTACGGCTGATGGGCGAAGGCGCTAACCTCACGTCGATTGACTTGCTGGCCCCGGCTGCCTACGACAGTGCGGCGGCAGCAGGAAACCAACTGATGACCCAGGTGGTAGTGGCTCCCGCCGACAACTTCGTCGAGTATGGAGTCCTGCTTACTCTGGCGAATCGGGTGGAAGCAGAACAGCCGATCATCATTTCCGTCATCGCGGGTGTTGGCGCGGCTGGCACTGTCGAAGTCGTAGTGGACTACATTCTGTGCGACGCAGAGAGGACTTACTAGTGAACCTAAGCGAGGCTGAGTGTGGCTATGTGGCTGGCCTGATCGACGGAGAGGGGTGTATTCACATTCCTCAGACAGGCTGCACACGGTTGGAGGTAACTAACACGTATCTCCCCGTTCTCGAGTGGCTACGAGCTACCTTCGGTGGCATAGTCGTTCGGTCACGCTTGGGTGTGGGTCACCTGAAGACCTGCTACAGATGGCAAATTGTGGGACGCTCAGCATTGGATGTCCTACAGATGGCCCATCCCTTTATGCGGATCAAGTCTCCCCAGGCGCGGCTGGCGTTAGACTTTGACGCTCAGCGTGTCCCGTGGCGTCGCGGCGAAGACGCAAAAGAATTGCGAGACGGATTCCGTCTAGCAATACATTCATTGAACTCTTAGAGGTGAGATAACATGCCTGTTACGAAACTGACCCTTACCCAACTGGGGAACCTGTCGAAGCCCGTCTACAAGCAGGTCGTCTACGTCAACGATGCGACCCTTGCCGATGCGGTCTACATGATCGAGGGCAGCCCCGACACTATCATCATCAACTTGGACAAGTGGATGGACTTGGGCGACACGGGCCTGCTCAGGGGAGCAGCGATCGACACCGCATCCATCGAGGCACTGCAGATCGACGCTGGCGCAGTTGACACTGCCGAGCTAGCGGCTGGCGCACTGGAAGCCAGTGCAGCGGGCCGCGCGAAGATGGACACGGCCTATTTCGACACTCCCGCAACCGTCGCTGACAAGTTTGCGCCTGGAGCAATTCCTGCCTCCGTGCTTTCGACTCTCGCACTTAGTGACTTTGCAACCCCCACCGTCGTTGTTGTGGTTGCGAGCGGAGGTGCAGGTCTTCAGCAGATCGTGGCGGCGGATGCAACGGTTAACCGAGTTGTGGTTGTCCAAGGTGTTGCAACCGTAGCGGCGGCTGGTGGCCCAGACATCGACGTAGGCTCGCCTGGCGACCCCAATGGTCTCTTCGACGACATAGGCGCTGGTGCGTGGACGCTTGGTGACCGATGGATAGGTTCCTATGGTCTTCCGGCGACCGAGGCCCTCAACGCTACCATTATTGCGGCAGGCACTGGCGGCTCGATTGAGTTCCGAGTCATCGTTCTGGTTCCTGTAGCCCAGACCGCGAACATCGCAAACCTGGCAGTCACCACTGCAAAGATCGCAGCGGCGGCGGTCGACGACACGAAGATGCTCTACCCTGCCCTGGACGACCCTGGGAACCAGGCAATGGGCCTTGGACGAGCGACTGGTGTCTGGACAGCACGCACGGGCGTCCCTGTCGCTGGAGACACTGTCACCATCGGCGTTGACACCTTCGAGATCGACCGGATCGACCTGGACTCCACCGACAACACGGCGAACAACGACTTCAACGTCGTCACCGACCCGCTGGTCGTTGAACTGACGCCGGCTCGTGGTTACGCTGCGTGTGGTGTCGGCGGTGTGAACCCTCTCGTCGTAGGTGAACTCATCTACCTCGGCGTAGAGTACCTGCGGGTTCTTGACATCACTGGCAACAACGTGACCTTCGGGCGCGCACGCGGCGGCTCGGCTGCTGCGGCTCACGCTAACGCGGTGGATATCTTCTGGAGTGCCTCTCACATCACTGGCCTAACGGCCAACATCCCTGTAGGTATCCAGGGTGCTACCCAGGCTGCTGCCGTAGGCACGCCAATCCTCGCAGCTACCATCCTCGACGACGACGCTGTTGGTGGGGTAAACAACTGTCAGGCCCAGAGTCTGAACGCGGGTGTTGACCTGTTGATTACCTTTGACACGGTTGGAGCAGGCGTCGCCCTGGCAACCTTGGCGGTCGCCGCTAACTTCGCCTGGGACGAGGCGGTTATGTGGCGAGGTGAAGGGCCTGGACGACATCGGGTATGCATCAGGACGCTCATCGTGAACGCGGCAGAGGCGGCAGCAGGTGGTGGGTTCGGCGAGGTCATCCTCCCGATGCCCTTCGACCCTCTCCGAGCGGTGGTGACACTTGAGACTGGTGCTGGTGCGGCAGCCCTAGCGTTTGTAGGCACGATGGTCTTCACAGGAGCCATTGGTGCCCTTCCAGGGCTCATCACTATCACAGGAGTTGCGGCAAGCACCCTTGCGCAATTCTCCCGTGTGAACCTGATCGCCTGGGGCAACGACTAGAAGACAATGAACAGGTGAGGGGGGTGAAAGCCCCCCTCCCCTGAACAGAAGGCAAGCAATGGCTAACGGTGAAAGCTACACTGAAGTCTTGGCTGGTATCCGTGACCGACTAGGCGGGATTGATGATCGTCTGACTTCGGTCGAGGAGCGGATTACACAGAGTGCTGTAAGTGATCGAGCCGATGCTACTGCTACTCGTGGGGATATCGAGGCACTCCGCAAAGTGGTCAACGAGGAACAGGCGCTGCAGAACACGCGGATTGGTGTAGTAGAGAACTATACCGCTATCCGCTCATCCATAGAGCGCTGTGTGATCTGGGGGGTTGGTATCTCGGTGTCAATCGCCGGGGTTGTGTGCGGGCTTCTAAAGCTCGTGCTTCGCTAGGAGACGACTATGGCAGTTAAAATCGAGAACATCTCTGGAGACCGAAGCCGAATGGTACGGAATACGGAGTTGAGTGCAGCCAACACGCCGATCACACTTTCTACTGGCCCTGGTGGTGCCCCGTTCCGTCTGGACAAGGTAGCCGTCAAGTATAGCGCCAACACAACGGTTGACATTACCGTGACCCTGGACTCAGGCGCAGGTGCAGCGTGGGATACGCTCCTTCGGACGATCTCGCTGGTGGTGGCACAGAACGGTATCTGGATTCCCGATGAGGAGTTGCTCTTCAGTGGGGACGATGCCCTTATAGTAGTTGCCCCCGCAGGCGGCGGGGGTGTGACGGCTGCTATCTCTATCTACATCGAAGAGCGAGGCGGCTAGTATGGGTGTCATCATCGATGGAAAAGTGGGCGCACTGAAAGAGGCGCTCTACGCACCAACTATTCTGGACTCTGGTGACCTCGAACCTGGCGGTAACGTTATCGTGAAGGTGGCCGAAGACGTGGGTCTGGCCAATGCTGACTATGCTGTGACGCTAACCATCCCCAAGCCAGCGGATGATAGATTTACGGTGCTCAGTATTGCCCAGGCGCTATGTGTTGATGTTGGGGCTTTCGTTGCGCCAGGGGACAATCTGTTCTGCCGCGTTTACATAGATTCACAAGACCTCGCCAATCTGGTGTTCGACGAGTGGTTTAACGTAGTGGCGCTTCATCAGCGGGCCTACAGCTATCCAGCGACCTCGGCTCCGATCTTCGCTTTGCTGTCAGATGGCCTACCACATACCTTCTACTTCTTCTTCTGGACGGGTGGTCTGGGCATAACGATAGGACAGGTTCAGTTGCTGGAAGGTGTAGGATCAGACAATGCCGTCGGCATCACCGAGGTTCTGACGTTTGACGGCATCCGGGGTTTTGCTACAGTTAGCGGTCTATTTGCCGAGACAACTCTTGGCGGGGGCGGTGGTGCGAGTATCTATACTTATATCTATTCTCCCAAGGGCGCGACCTATGGGGAAGACGTCATCACGGTCGGCCCTACAACTGGATCACAGCCGTTGTCCCTGGTCGAGGGCGGCGGGAATTGGTTCAACGCTCGTCCCGTGCACGTGGCGGGGAGTATCGGTATAGCCCTGTTTCCTAGTCTACCGTTCGAGCTTGCTGCTGTTAAGTATATTCGCTTCATCTGGAACGAGACGGAGTAGAGATGTCCGTAATCATTGATGGTCGCACCAGCAGTGTGGAGACGATTTCCTACGCTCCAGGCTACACCGTGAGCGGTAACCTAGTCCCTGGCCCATCCTATGTCGTTACGGCGGTGGCAGAAGCTGTGGGTCTAGGAGCGGCGGACTTTGTGGTTCCACTAGCTATCCCTGCACCCACGGATGCTAGAATAATTGTTAACGCGATCGCTATGTATCTAGGAATAGACAGCACGGTGGCCGATGGTAATCTCTATTGCCGAGTCTATGTGGATGTCCAGGACGATGATCATAGGCTGTTCGATGTCTCATTCTGGCCAGGAGCATTAGAGGAATTCGATGCTACCCTGTCTCCAGTGTGGATACCCGACGCTTTTAACTTGATAGCAGACGGTCTGATCCATGACTATTACTTCTACTTCTGGAAGGACGGCGCGGGCGTCGGCGCAGAGTTTGTTGGTCTGGAACTAAATATGGGGGTGGGGGTAGACGCTACTATAGGCCCCCTTGAGGTTCTCACCATCAACAATGTTCGAGGTTCTGTGACGGTATCGGGTCTTATTACTAACCGCGAGTCAGCTGGGCTAGGCGGTCTAGTGACGTGGATATTGGTTACACCAGCGAGTGGGACACCTTTGACAAACGATGTCGCCTACGCCGATACTTGGTGGGAATTGGTTGAAGGTCTGCCTACTAGTACCTGGATGCTGCTCTCACAGAAGAATGTACGTACAGTGAATGCGGCGGGTAGCCTGGGGGTGATCTTGCTGTCTTACGACTTCCTTGTTATCCTCGATAGTATCTACTTCGTGGTGCGGCGCGAATCCGAGTAACCTATGAACACACATGATATCGCTATGCTGCAGGAGGCGCAGGTAGCACACAGGAAGGCTGTCCAGGCCGTCCTGGGGCCGAACATGGCCCTTCAAGCGTCACCACCGATGCACAGGCGGGGGCCACACCGACGGTTCGCTGATGAGAGCGATCGTAAGGTGCGTCTGCTCCAGCGCCGATTGAAGATGCTGGCCCAGGCAGCCGACCTGTCGGGGCAGCCAGGGCTGGGTGATCTGGCGGAAGCCATACTGAAGGAAACCGAGGAAGACTAGATGAAGATCTGTGATCGTGTTTGGCATTTGCGGGCGGCGGCCTGGCTGGACAAGACGGCGACGTCCTACAGCGGGATGGCGTTGCCTGTGGTGACAGGAGATATCCTCTTCCTAGCTGTCTCGGACTGGCTAGCTGGGGCTTTGTTCTACACAGCCCTTGCGGCGACGGATGCTGACTACGCTGTCGATATTTGGAATGGTGAAGAGTGGAGCCCTGTCCTACCAGAGTTTGCCTTTGAAGCTACTGTTGGTGGTGCAGGTTACACCTGGAAGCAGGCGTATGACTTCAACGGTCACGGTGTCGCATACTGGGGGAGAAACCCCGATGTGTGGCGGGTGGGGACGTCAACCAATGCTGTGGCGGGTGCGGGGGGATTCCCTGTGGATACCATCAGCCCGCCCACTGCAGGGATCACAAAGTACTGGGTGCGTATTACCTTCTCAAGCGTGACGGGTGCACTTACGCTTGACAAGGTGTTCCCTCTGTTCTACAACACGTATGCCAGCGCGAACCACGTGGCGCAGTTTATGGGATGGAGAGGCTTCAACGACTTCACAACGCCAGAGGGGGCGATCGTGAGGCACGCCATCCGTGCCGCAGAGGACTGGCTTGACAACTACTGCCGCAAGTCGTGGCGGATTCGTGGGGCTTTCCGTGAAGGATACGATTTCAATCCTTACGGATTCTTGCTTAGGAATCGCCCTGTACTGTTCGTGAACCGTCTGGGGTTGTGGCAAGGGACTCACCATGAGACTATGGTGCAGGGGCGCGGCGGGGGCGGCCAGGGAGACTACTTCCTCGATCAGTACAGGAACATGGTCTACTTCATGCTGCCGAGCTTCCGATTGCGGTACTACAGCTTCTTGCTCTCACGCTACATCCGCCAGCCAGCAAGTGTGATCGTTGACTATGTCTATGGAACCGACTTCGAAACGCACCGGCAGGCCCAGACTGTGACCCATATCGTGCTGCGGACGGTGGGGGCCGACTTGGTGCGGAACGCAGATGACACAGGGCTGTCTAGCAGCGGGCTGGATGTCTTGTCCAAGGCCGAGAAGGTCGAGTCGTGGACACAGGTAGCTATGGACAGGGCCGACGAACTGCGTGAGGTCTTCATGACGGGCCTTGGGATGGGAGGCTGGTAGGATGACTGTGGCCCGGGCCCAATTCCGCGATGCGGTTATCAGCCCCACTGGGGACGTACTCGTCGCCACGGTCGAGGTGCGCAATCCAGGTACCGCCGTTCCGATAACCGAGACCATCTACGCCGACGCATCAGGGGATCACTTCCTGAGCAACCCGTTCCCGACCGACCTGACGGGAAGATTCCAGTTCTATCTTACGCTTCCGAAGAGGGTTGATCTTCTGATCCAAGCGGTTGGATATGCCCCATACACCGTGAAGGATGTGGATGTCATCGGGATTGTAACTGAGAACATGGGAGCCACGGTGGGCACGACTGATGGTGGTCTTATCCCACATGGCTTGTCGGGAACGCCGACAGCAGCGGTTCTAACCCCGACGGTGGCCAACGAGTTCGCAAGTATAACAGGCAAGGACGGAGTGAATCTGACGGTGGCGATCAAGAAGCACGATGGTACGCCAGGCACGGCCCAGAATATCTACTGGAGAGCGTGGTTGTAATGCCTGTTATCCTAGTGCCCACGACGCTTCCCCCTGGGCCACCGTTGACATCGATCCCGTGTGTCAAGATCACACTTCCTACTCCATCCCTTTTGGAGGCAGGGGCCGAGCCCGTACCGCCTGAGATCGTGCGTGACCTGATACGGTCTGCCTGGATTGCGGTCGAGCGGCTACCTAAGCCAGAGATACACGTGATGAACGACATCACAATGGCTGGGGAGCAGATGCATCTTGATCGGGCGGACTACATCATTATTGGAGAGGTGAGGGCCGACGAGAAACAGCGCGGGCATAGCTACACTTTCAAGGATGTCGATATCGTCGTACCCATCGAGATACACACGAAGAGAAGCCGCCAGCGACTCTATGATATGATGGCCGAGGTACGCCGGATTGTGTATACGTATAAGCAAGCGATCAGGCCATACCAGCAAATCTACTACGATACGTTCCAGGAGTCTGCTGTCGGCCAGCATCTGTACTGGCGGGGTACGACTACGATCCGATTGACTAGCAGGGTGGTACCGATCATCAGTGGCATCTCGACTGGCTTTGAGACGCCGTCGAGACCGAACGCCGCGACCCGCGTTCCGCAAAGGCCGACAAGGGTCGAAGCTCCAGTGATTGAGGAGCCAGAGGAGCCTGTGCCACCAGCCGAGCCAGGTACGTCAGATCTGTTCTAGGGAGGAAATAGGATGGGTATCATAAGAACTGAAAATGCAGTGGTCGTCTGGCGTAAGGAACTATCCTGGGGAAACAGTCCAGCCGGCGGTAACTTCAAGAGGTTCGGGAATTTCGAGGCCGTGAACGCCCCCGATCCCGAATATGCGTGGTACCCGTTCTTTGGGGTGTTCGCCGGCCGTAACCGTAAGCAGATCTTCCGAGGGAAGCAGACCCTGCGTGGTTCGATCTCAGACATCAAGATGCAGGGAAAGCAGACGACCTTCTTGGAAGTGATGCTGGGCCGGTACGCATCTAACTGGTATACCGAGGGCAAGAGTGCGACTGACGAAACGATCCCGTCGTTTGAGATGTTCATTATCATGCGCGACACCGACGGGGTTGATCAACTGACTCGCTTCTACAAGGGTGGGCTGATCAATCGCTGGACGATATCCGCTAACGAGGGTGAGGAGCTTCGCTACAGCCTAGACGAAATGCTCTTCAAGGACTTGTGGCACAACCTCGCCGGGGTCGCCAAGTTTTACGGTGCCTTGACCTGTGGAGTTGAGCCTGAGTCGTATGAAGGGCGCTTCATGTTCTCTGAGTGTACCTTCCAGATGTTCGGATTGACATTCAGCCATGTCCGACGCTTCAGCCTGACCTGCGACCAACAGATCGAGATGCGCTACTACTTGCAGCGAGGCGGCGGCGCAGATGCCCAGCAGATTCCGAACGGATACGTCCCCGGGAAGCGTAGCTACCGTCTGGAAGTGGATTTGGACATGTCCGATCCAGCTATCGATCGGGACATCTACGAGTTCCTGCTCAACCAGGGTGCAGCGGCGTGGCCAGGGTACACCGCAGGTACTTCGATTACTATGCAGTTCGACCAGACGGGTTGCGGTGAAGGATCAGACAAGCTGACCCTGTTCTGTAGTACTTACCCTACTGTAGGTAACCAGGGATCGGTTCTCTTGACTGCACCGGTTAACGTTCCTGCCCCGCCTGCAGGGGTACCGACCGTTACCGCTACTTTTGATGTCAACATGGTGACGATCTACAGCCTGACATAGGGGGTTGCACTATGGCAACAGAAACGAAGACTCGGCCTGGAGTTCGATCCCCCGTTCTTCCCGCACGGGAGCCGTATCCTGAGCGGGAGCGGCATTACAGCCCTGACCGGCTGTGTCCCGATCAAAAAAGAGACGCGGGATGGGGGGCACGACCGGCAAAGTGATGGATAGGATGATCAAGTACCCAGGCAATCCGAGCAAGACGATGCCCCAGGCGGTCGCCAATGTGATGGCCGACGAGGTGGTGAAGGCAGTCGAGTGGTTCTATGATCTAGACCATGTCTATCTTGGAGACCCTACTGTACGTTCCATCCCTGACGATGAGGTGCGGGATCGTATCGAGGGCTGGCAGCGGGAGTACGACAAAGAGGTGGCACGCTACAACCGACGCTTGCCAGACGAGAACCGCCGGTTGCGATATGTCCTAGCTGACATGCCGTTCGAGCGGCAGCGGGCACTTGTCGAGAACTGGGAACATATCTGGATGTCCTGGCTGGCAGCAAATCCTGACTGGCACTGCGACGAGGGTGAGGGCTTTCTCCACAAGACGTATGGTCAGGTGGGCGGCCCCGACTGGTGGGGTACGCATCTAGCTATCGACGGCTACGAGTATGGTATGATGTAACAAAGGGGGTTGGATAATGGCTACCAAGAAGGAAGAGAAGCAGTACGGAGAGTTGACCGCTGACGATCTGGCACGGGCCGTGTCTGAGGTCAAGACCGTGATGGTCTTTCTGGGTGACAAGCGGGCGGAGATCACCTACAAGCCACTCACGTGGTGGGAGCGGAACAGGTGCATCTCGGCAGCGACCGAGTATTTCGTCGAGAAGGACGCCAAGAACCTTGACGTCTTGCGTACCAGGTTCCATCAGGAGACCTACTACGAAGAGGCCTTGCGGGCGATGCTCATGAGCGCCCCGTTCCCGATCAACACAATGGGTCTGCGGAACCTGCCAGTTGACATCGGCCGGCAACTTGAAGTGCTGGTGCCGAACCCAGTCAGCGTCGACGAGGTAACGGCTGCAAAAAAAGAGTAGATCGCGCACTGTCGCAGGGTGGGCAGCCCGACGATCCACTTATCTGGCGAAAGCAGGTGGAGTTGTCCCTTCTGCGTGCGGGCATCCCTCTTGAGGTACTCAAGGCGATGTCCGAGATTGATGTGTGGATTTACTACTTTATCCTACGGAAGAACGAAGAGATCGACCAGGCCCACAACGAAGCCGACATGCAGGCGCGGGCGTCGAGACGAGTATAGAGGACTAAGCTATGGTAATGGGTAATAGCGATCCTGGCGAAATCACAGTCAAGATGGTCATCAGCGGGGAGGAACTGCAGGGCCTGATGGGGAACCTGCCTGCTGGGGCAAGTGTTGCTGTGTCCCAAACACCGATGCTCGTCAACGTTGAGAAGGGCATCCGAACGAGTCCTACTTTCCTGTCTATCTTCAAGCCTCTTCTGGCCTTGGAGGCCGTGAAGTCAGGCATCAAGAACCTGCTCCAGAACAGTTCGATCATGAACACTTATATGGGTGCGATGGGGAAGATGTTCGGAGCAGCAGTCGACCTGCTACTTCTCCCGTTTACCCCCCTACTGAATCTGATGATGCTGGCTATGGGAAAGCTATTGCAGTGGCTGGTCACTAGCGGACTCCTAGAGGCTATTTCCAAGGGTGTGAACCGAGTGGTTGACTTTCTTAAGGACGTGGGCGGAGACCTACGCAATATCTGGAACGATATCAAGAACTTGGATATGAAAGCGCTGCTCCCCGATATTGGCACGCTGTTGCGTGATTCTCTAGGGTTCGCCGTGAAGCATCCAATTGAGGCTGGAGTACTCGCGATCGTCGCTGCTATCGCGGCAGCCAAGGTCGCAAACATAGCTGGTGGTCTTCTAGGTGGTGGGGCGGCAGGGGTAGGTGGTGGTGCAGCAGGGGGGGCCGCTGCGGGGGCAGCAGGTATGCCGCTGGCTGGGGTGGCCTTGGCTGCAGGGATGCTCACTGGTGGTGCCTACGTCGTCGGTAAAGGGGCGCAAGTAGCAACCGATAACATGTGGGATATCATACGGGGCAAGGGAGGGAGTGCCCTGAACGTCGCCAAGGGTACGATGGCCTACAACATCTTCAACCCACTAGGAATGGGTGCGGCTCTTTCGGCGTATGGCGGGGCGAAAGCAATCGGGGGTATACGTGGTCTGTTTGGAGGTGGCGGCGGAGGTGGTGGTGACAAGTCAGACGAGATGATATCCCAGCAGCAAGAGACAAACTCGTACCTACGTACGATAGCAGGTAGCTGGGGAACCATCCGACAGACCGTGACGATTAACGGAGCGCAGCAGCCAGAAATTACGGCTCAGCAGCTACTAGAGCAAGCGAAGATGCAGGGTCTGAGTACATCAATGGAGTAGATGGATGGCCGAACCCCTTCAGATTGAGGCTTATCTCTACTACCCTATATCCTATTCTGCGTATGCACACCGGAAGATTCGCTGTAGCTCGTGGCAGTATGTTATAGGCCGTCAGCATGTTGTATCGCCGATCCCAGGGATGCGCGCAAATGCAGGGGGCGAGCCTGGTTGTTTCGCTCTAGACTTCGGCGCGATGACTGAGGATATTATTATTCAAGGGGGCCTACCCGATTATCCTACCTACAACACGGGAGAGACGGATACGACAACCCCGATTCTGCGGTGGCCAGAGATCGAGGAGATCTGGCGCACGAGTTGGCGGTTCTACTCGATGACGATGACGGCTAACATGGCTTGCCTTCTTGTCTTCTATGATGACGCGGGGTCTTACTACGAACACTACGTACTACCAGGGAAGCTGCATCTGAGGCGTGACGCCGCAAAAGAGTTGTGGGATTTTACCGCTACGTTTTATACTGTGGGATGGTCGTGGACGTAGATGGCCACAACTAACGTAAAGATCAAAGGGGCGGGCTGGGTGAAGTGGCTCAAGGTAGAGCAGATCGATCACGTTCTCAACCGGCAAGCACTGATCACGCCCCTCCCTGGCGAATCGGGTACAGGCAAGCCCCAGGCGTTCAGCATCGATATGGGTATGATGAACCAGGATATCGTGTTGCGGGGTGTGCTCAGGGATAGCGACCCCGATGCCTCGGACAGCGCAGCGTCGTGGCGTGATCTACGTCACATCGTGATCCGTTCGTGGAAAGACCTGGTCTTCGGCTGGAATGATCTACTGGCCCCGACGGGGTCGTTACGGCTTGGGTACTATCCCTATTCAGGGAGCGCCTGGCTGTCAGGTGGGACGATCTGGTATCGTACACTCCCGACGAGTTTTGAACTGACTCGTGAGGGTGGTCATGGTTATTGGGTCTTTAGTCTGACTCTTGCAGTAGTGGCGTGGCCACCAGTTAACTACGAGATTTAGAGATGAGAGCAAAAGAAGTCTGGACAGCCGACGGGGGGAACAATCCATCCTGGGGCTATCGCGTTCCGTTTGTCTCTAAGCTCAGGATCGAGAGTTCGGCTTCGATGCATTCCTCAGAACTGTTGGTGGAATGCGGTCGATATGGTGGTGGTTTGATTGTATGGCAGAGTATTATGGTGCGTGATCCTGATACGTTGGCCCTGCTGTTCTTCGGACGTATCGACGATATCCGACCGATCTCTTCTGGGACACACGGAAAGATGTGGCGCATCCATGCACGTGACTTTATGTCTACCCTCACTGACAACCTGGTGTGTCATGTATTGTATTTCAACGGGCCAGGCCCCGCACCGCCGTGGTTCGTTCCCAACTGGCGTTTGGGATGTGGTGAAGGGCAGTCAGCGGGTCAGGGTGGCTGTGGTAAGTCTCGTCTGTCCATTGTACAGAACCTGGCTATGGGTGTGCGGCAGGGATTCACCAGTACGACGTCGGGCCTTGGTTTCCAAGCGTCAGGTGACACTATCACACCGAACTACTTGGAGAGTTCAGGTGTGAAGATCTACAATGCTATCCAGGAATTGGCGGAGGGACACCCCTATGTGGTAGGAGCCCCACAACTGGGTGTTGGCTACGACTTTCGGCAGGCGTTCAACCGCCAGCCACCCGTGTTCCAGTATTTCAAGAAGGGTACGATCAACTGGAATGCTACCAAGATATTTATGTGGGAGCCCCCCGATGGGTCGTCTACCTATATTCCTATTGTGTCATACGACGCCGAGCGAGAAGGGTTTGATGTCTACTCGCGTGCAATTGCGGCGGGGCACGGCGACCTCTATCCCAGCGAGAGGCAGTATATCAACGGTGTCGGGTGGCGGGAATGGGGCGGGTCAGCGGCTCCAGGATACGCAGATCAGGTGTCGGCGGGCATGTCTGATGTGTGGAATCCACCCGAATGGGGCGGGAAGACCTATAGGATACAGCGTGAAGTCTATGTCCATGACGAATCTGCTCAGGATTCAGATGCTCTTGCAGCGATATGTTTGGGTAAGTTGCGAATTGAGGATGCTTACGGGTCTACTGCCCTGAAGGGAATAGTAGCCTCAACCTTCGCAGTAGCAGGTATCCCAATCAACAATCAGAATAGTCCTCCTCTGCCAGGGGATGCTATTCGGGTGAGCCTGCCCGATCTCACGATCCAGAACTACATCGTTGACAAGTGGGTCTACGAGGAGCCGCCTGGGATATCCTATTTTACGATTGGACAGCGGCCTAAGAGTGACCCGACCTACCAGATGCTTGCGGATCGTAAGGAGCGCCAGCGCAGTGCGGCAGCGGCCAAGCGGGGCTGGACGTCTCCGTGGTGGTCTACCGAATCAACCAGGAACCACTACTGGATAGACCACAACCTTGGTGTGGTGCCCAGGACGGTGAGTATCTCTTTCGCTCGGTACACAGGGGCCAACGAAGCGTTTGGTAATCCAATCGCTACAACCCGAATAGAGCAGAAGACTGTAGCCATCGCGGTTCCTATGTACGCTGATCCAAATCAGGGAGCCTGGGTCGGCTATCAGATCATTGAGAACACGAAGGACAGGATCGGTCTTCTCTGTGCTGACTGGCTGGGTTATTCACGGCTGGCAGCAAGTGGTAACCTGACTTCCGATGGCTGGTGCCACCTGGGGCGGAACATAGCGTTCAGGATCAGCTTGGAGGCTTGAAAGGGAGTGGATCATGTATGTGCTGACGTTTGTCTGCAAGTCCCTGAAGAAAGGTACGTGTCCCTGCTGCGAAGGGAGTGAGGTCGCGGCCCATCTGGGCGTGCCAAAGGATCAGCAGGAATGCTTCTGTGGCAAGTTCGTGGAGGACATGCCGAGGAAACAGAGAATCCCTAAGTTCCATACATGCATTCGCCGACTTGGAGATGCCGGCCAGATGTTCGTTACCCAGGACGAGACGGACACACTGCGGATCGATATTCGGATGAGGGGGCCGTTCGACCCTGCATCTGCGTACAAGGCTATTCGATACCTGGAGACGCGCCATCCAGGAACAGTGTGGCGGTTTGAGGATGAAGGCGGGGGTGACGAACCGCAGCCGACGTTTGCAGAGATGCTACCGCCTACGGTTGGCGTGCCGCCACCCAGGAACGAAGAGGAGGTCACGACCGAGAGCCTGGAGCCGAGGTCTAGAGATGTCAAACCTGAAGATCTAATACAGCATGTTGGCTATCGTGGCCCGTTGCCACCAGGGGTACATATTTGATAACTGATTGGTACTGGTGGGGGCAAGCTGATTTGAGGTATCGGGGTGACGATACCCTACTTGGGAATTCGGCCTACGCCAACCCATATTTCCCAGCATCACTCAAGAAGTTCGGGCTCCAGTTCAGGCGGAACGGAGGCCCTGTGCAGCTCATCCGCGATTTTGATACGATGTGGAACAATAATCCAGGACACTATACATGGCACTTTACCGTTCTCACTGGAGGTACCGTTTACCAGCATTTCCCGACTCAGGCGGTCACGAAGTCGAGAATCCCCGCTGCTGGCGGGCATGGGCCTGGGACACCCGTGGTTCCCGTGCCTGCTTGGTTACAGTCGCGTTCGTTGGAGGCGTGGTGTGTTGTGGTGAGTTTCGAACCAGTCGTCTACAGAGTGTTTAGCTGTCCTACTGGTGTTCAAGGGGTGACTTCCCGTTGTTATAGCTATAGCCCTCCTTCAAACCTGTGGCCTAACAGTGACTGTAGGGGTTGCGACTATAAGGGAGAACAGGCCTTCGGGGATCGACCTTTTACGGTGGCTCAGCGTGATTCCGCCGTTAATCTAGCAAAGTGGCTTTTCACTGTGGCCTATGGCTGGGGGGCTCCTGTAAAGAATCAGAATGTATTCGGGGCCGAGGGGTGGGGGGATGCTATATTTGATTACGACCCTGGCCCCGCTCCCCCGTTGGCTATTCCTTGGCGCAAGCCTGTGGCGGGAGGGAGCCTTGGATCTGGTTGGAATGCTAATAATCCTTCTTTCTGGTCATGTGATGGAGGGTACCACCGAGCCCAGGATATCATAGGTGTAGCCGAGGGCTCCCCTATCGTCGCTGCAGCAGGAAACCACAGTGGCAACGGGTGCCGCGTGGTCAGTAGAGGGCTTGACTCTCAGGTGGGAAATTGGGTACGCCTGAGCCATAGCGAGCCTGCCGACTGTGCAGATTATGGCCTTCCTCGAATAGATACGATGTATGCCCATATGCAGTCCCTGGCGTACGTCAGTCCGAACGAGTGGATAGATAGCAATCGGATCATCGGGAGAGTCGGCCAGACTGGGGGTACTGGAGAGGGTGTCCATCTGCATTTGGCAGTCTACGAGTTTGCCACCAATGCGATATACGATGGTGTGGCTACATCAGGAACTCCCTTCGCCCCGTGTGCCAACCGCAAAGACCCGATGAATTACTTGCCAAGCTGGTAGATATGCCTTACAACTCTTTCGCGCTTTCACTTGCAGGTGATGTTATCCTGGGGGGCTACACCATCCCTCTGGCAGTGTGGAATGCTATTTATGGGTACGTCCGCACTGCAGGGCATGTCAGTGATCCCTTCAGAGCAGGGAATTCCTGCTGGAAGCTGGCTTGCTATCTCGGCATTGCGGCGGTCGAGAGTGCTTCGACATTCGATATAGGGATCGAGGGAGACGCTGCCGATAGTGTATACAGTGGCCCAGGGGGGACGTGTTGTACCTACTACTCCTGCCTGGACGCAGTGGCGTGCCCTGGTGGAGTGACTGCTTGGGACAGGGCCCGGGCCCACGCTCCGTATGGGAGTTATGGGGCCTACCTCTCGCATGGTATCTACCAGCTTTATGTCTGTGGGCAGGGGTCAGCCTATATCTGTGATCCTGCACAACTACATGATCTTGGGATTCATATGTCAATAGCTTTGTACTGGATTTCTAGGGCTGTAACTTCCCAGTGGAGTGATTCCAATATTGAGTTGAGCGTGCGGCAGGTTTGTCGGGAGTCGGGGCATCCTGGCTGGGATGATTTGTATCATCCATCCTATACTAGCATCTGGAATGCAACCCAGGCGATTCAGCCAGACCTATATGCATTTCTTCTAGGGAACGTACCTCCACCGTCGGGTAGGGTAGTAACGCTTTTTGAGCATACCCAGTACATGGGTCGGCAATTGGTTCTTACGGCTGATACTATCGATTTCAACCCACTCGGTTTCAATGATATCGCCTCCTCGATCAAGATCGAAGGAGGGACAGGTACGCCAGCTATAACGCTTTTTCAGCATACTGGCTACCAAGGGGCCGCTATCATATTTTCAGGGAACGATCCCGATTTTGGCCAGCATATGATGACGGACACACTGTCTTGGAACGACCAAGCCTCTTCGCTCAAAATGGTGGGTGCTGCACCGCCGCCGCCGGCATTCCCACCAGGCCCCCTGCCTCCGTTTCCCGTTCCTGCGCAGATACTGGGGCCAAGTCCGTTGCCCCCTTTTCCATATCAGGGTACCTTAACCCGAAACCCACTTCCACCACTACCATCGTGATAAAGGAGGCTTGACAATGGGTACGTTGAACGATCCTGAGTACTTCCTGTATCGTTTGCTTATCTTCGGGGGCGATGGGACACTACGAGTTCGCGCGTTCGCTGACCGAGTGGAGCGGGACAGGGTGGCTCGTGAGCTGGACGACGAGACCTTGGCCCTAGCCGTCTTGGTAGAGTACACAGTGAACGGGGGCGACTACCCTACTGGGATCGACGAACACCCAGAGCGCCACGTCCAGAAAGGTGAACACCGACGAGTGACTGGCAGTACGGGCCGGCCTGTGGTACAATCATACCGTAGATAGTCTAGATCTGATATGGCCGCCGTCTACGAAGACGGAATGGCAAGGCGATATTCAAAAGGAGGCATCGAGTGCGTACTGTTACAATCGCCCCTGTGCAGGGCAAGACGCTTGACGAAGCGTACACGGCTGCCGAGGCGATCCAGCCTGAGTACCAGGTGGTGCCCAGGTCAGGACTCCGCCTAGACGAGGCCACAGGGCATCTGAAGGTCGATGGCGGCGGCGAATTCGAACTGACCCCGCTGGCCCTGACGAAGCTCATCCGCCCAACTGGACTCCCCGCTCGCTACATGCTGCTTTCCCCGAACGACGTGGCCGCCTACAACTTCAACTACTGGGCTCCGCGCCAGAAGGGGAATGTACAGCTTGCGATCCTCGGCGAGAAGTGCATCGGCGCGATGTCGGAGAACTGCAGGCCGATTGCCCACACACGGGTGATCACACTTCTCTCCGACTACCTGAAAGCCGAGCGAGGGGATGCTGGCGTCCTGAACTTCCGCGAGTACACTCTCCGCAATGAGGACTTGCGGCTGAGGTTCACTGTCCCTGGCATCGCACCTGTCGAACCCCGCAAGGGTGACATCGTACAGGTCGGCTTGGACTTGGTGAACATCGAGTCGGTGAAGGGCTACCTGGATGTCCAGGGTTGCTTCTACCGTCTGATCTGCACCAATGGGATGGTCGACCGTCGGATCGGGTTTGCGCGCAGAGCGCAGTCACTCGACTGGCAGAATCACGATTCCATTCTACAGCAGGCGTTGAGGTACTTCACCGAGGCCACCGAGAAGATGACGGGATTTGGTCGGTACCTGCCCGCGCTGACGGGAGCGACCCCGCCAGCGTTCATATGCAGTGAGGATGCCGAGGGTGCCCATGACCGAAAGGCGTGGGCCAAGGACATCCTACACCTGGGCCATGTGTCGAGTACCTACATCCCCGATTTCCTGACGGAGTTGCAGGCCGAGGAGCCGACCTTTTACGGCGTCTACAACGCCCTCACACGGCTCGGTCGCGACTCCAAGGAGCCCGTCTTGCGGCTGCAGTGGGAGAAGGCAGCAGCGGCTCTCCTGACTCCTACGAGCGCCGTGAAGTATGGCTACAACGGCTTGACAGTTGAATAGGGGAGCCCGCCCCCTCTTAGCTCACGGTTATTAGCGGGTGTGTTAAGATGGGGTGGCTGGCGAGGCAAATTGTACAGCTAGGCAAAAGAGTCCTAGCGAGTAGCCAGCCCCCCCAAAGTGATCATAATGGCTGAGACGAAGACCCCAAGGAAAAAGCCCCAGCGTCAAATACGCCGTATCTTCGAACCGACAGGGCGTGATCCTGCGTGCGAGCGGTGCGAACTCTGCTTCGAGATGCGCCACAATCGGTGCGTCTGGGGCCGAGGCCCCGAACGTAGTGACATCATGCTTGTCGGCATTATGCCTGGCGTTGAGGAGGATCGTGAGGGCCAGCCCTGGGTCGGCATAGCAGGCGACTACCTGAAGGAGACGCTGGGCGAAATCGGCATCGACTTCGATTCCTTGTACTGCACAAACGTCCTCAAGTGCACTACCCAGCGGGATCGGGAGGCTGGCGGATTCCTTAAGGCAAGTCCGAAGCAACTCAAGGAGTGTTCCCCATATCTGCTTTGCGAGATCAGCACGGTTCAGCCCAAGGTCATCCTGGCGATGGGCGACGCACCCACATTCTTCTTCACGGGCCATAATAGTGTTGCTGCGGCCCGTGGCGGAGAAGTCGAATTCCCTGCAGCTAGACTGACGGTGGTTCCTACATACAACCCTGCGTATTTTGTGAGGAACAAGCCGCTCTCTATTGCCAACGGGCAGGAGAGGCGATTCCTGCGCGACATAAAGAAGGCGCGGGATATTGCCAAGGGGACGTGGAAGCCGACCCAGATCGAGGTTACCATCGCTGACACGGTTGACAAGGTCAAGGCAATGTTTGCGGGGATGGCCACTGCGAAAGAGATTGTGGTCGATATCGAGACTACTGGCTTGGAGAGCTTCAGGGAATGGGCTAGGGTGTACTGTGTCGCGGTGTGCTTCGAGGACGGCCACGCCTGGGTGCTGCCCTGGGATCATCCTGACTATCCCCAGGCTAACGGTGCTATACGGAAGCGGTTCTTGGAACTGCTGTATGGGAAGACGATAATTGGGCACAACATCAAGTTCGATCTCGGATGGCTGTCTAGGATTTACGGGCTGGATATCTGGAAGGTCGATTTCTGGGACACCCGCGTTGCGTCCCATTTGCTTGATGACAACTACCCCAAAGGACACCCACTGAAGATTCTGGTGCGCGACCACGTGAACGCTCCAAACTATGCCTTCGGGATGAAGTGGAGCGAGGCGAAGCGGTCGTTCACGATCGGGCGCAAGAAGATCGATTGGGAAGTCCTTCTGACCTACTGCGGACGAGACGCAGGGTACAACTGGTTCCTCAAGAAGAAGCTGGCGGCGGCCCTGGTCGAAAGGCCGAACCTAGAGGCGATGGCCAAGACGATCCTGTTCCCTGCGTGTCGTGTGTTCTGCCAGATGGAACTTAATGGGATCGGGGTCGACGAGGAGCGCCTGGCCGAGAGCCGGAAGACGATCAAAGAGCGGATCGCGGTGCTACAAGAGGAGCTTAGGGCTGAGGGTCTCGATACCGCCAATATGTCCAAGAAGGCGGTTGTGATTGATTGGGTCTACCAGGTGCGGGGGCATCCTATCGAGGAGAAGACATATCGAAAGAAGGAGCCGTCGGTCGCGAGGGCTTCCCTTCTTCGGTTTGTCGAGGCTGATCCACCTATCGGGAAACTCATCGAGTGTATGGAGCTTATGAAGCTGATGGGTACCTACCTTGGAGACCCCGACCATCCCGACAAGAAGAAGCGTAGCACGGGCTGGCTGCCTCTAATCTACAAGGGGCGGATGTATCCACGCTACGACCAAGCGGGCACCGTGACGGGCCGTACGTCCTGTGAGAGCCCGAACATCCAGCAGACGGCTAACGATACGCGGGTGCGTAGTCTCATCGTCGCACCTCCTGGGTGGTCACTGCTTAATGTGGACTTCAGCCAGATCGAGATGAGGATCGCAGCGGTAATTGCTAAGGATACGAAGCTGATCGCTGGATACAACGCCGATGTCGACGTCCACGCAGGCGCGGCGGCACACGTCCTGGGCAAGCCTGTCGAGGACGTAACTGACCAAGAGCGTCGGCGGGCCAAGGCCCGTAACTTCGGTTTCCTGTTCGGGATGCGGTGGTCGACCTACAAGAAGTACGCTTTTATCCATTACGGGATTGTCCTCAGTGACGAGGAGGCCCAAGAAGAGGCAAAGTTCTTCCACGACACGTATCCTGATATCACGCGTTGGCAGAAGCGGACGATGACTGGTATTCAGCAGGTCACTCTCCAGGCGGAAGCAGAAGTACGAAATGAGGCTTACGAGTGGGTGAATACTAAGGACATCCGAGTCGAAGCGTGGCCCCCAACCGTGACCTCCCCTCTGGGGCGCGTACGCAATCTGCCTCACGCTCTCAGCAAGGACAGGCGCGATGTCGAATCTGCGTGTAGGATGGCTCTGAACTCACCAGTCCAGTCTATGGCTAGTGATCTTGCTCAGTGGGCCTTGGCTCGGTTGTTCGACAGCGATGTTCTCCGCGAGCTAAACTTTGATCCGCCATCCGACCACGGAATTCTGAATCTGGATGAGATACGTGTTGTAGAGTTCGGACACGACGCCATTATGTTCGAGGTGCGGGACGACTGTATCGAGAAGTACAAGGCCATCGTCTTGGCAGTGATGGAGAACCTACCTCTAGATGATATGGGTGTGGGGTACTGGCCCGTGCCGATCAAGGCGGATGCCGACGTCTTCAAACACTGGGACGTAGAAGATATTGAAGAGGGTGGTACCCTCGATGAGACAGGAGGATTCGGGCAATGAAGGTTCCAGCAGGAGCGCGAGAGGTACATCCCCAGCTAGGGGATCAACCTGGCCCTGACGAGTTCGGGTTTGTGCTGTGCGAGCACGGGCATACCGGTCAGACGTTTATCGTCGATGATGCGATCGACGTCGCTATCCCCAAGGGACAGTGGAACCCATACTGTGTTGGCTGCATCATGCTCGATGTGGTCAAGCGGGCGAAGTTGCGGCCCATGAAGTTCTATGTCGCCAAGAAGACCGCCTTGGCGCAGCCTGCGTCGGCGGATTTGATAGTGCCTGGGTCGGGGTTGATCCTGCCTCAGAGCGCCGTGGACGATCTGCGGAGAAGGGGAGCTAGATAAGATGGTATCAAGCAATAACCAAGAGAGCACTATCAGGCCAGAAGTCATCGCTGCCCTGACTGACATATCGATCACCTTGGCTGGAGTCGACCAGCGCAAGAAGGATGCCGAAAGTGACTACCAAGCGGCACGTTTGGCATTGTTCGCCCTGCTCGATCTGGAGACGGGTGTGGGCAGCAAGATTACGGTTCCGATACCCGAAACGGGTAGGCGGATCGGGCGCACGATTGTATACGGGAGTCCGTCTCTCAACGCCGAGGCTCTCCGTATGGCGATCGGGGATGAGAAGTTCGAGAAGGTGACCACCAAGACGGTAACCTACAGCCTCGACTTCGCAGCTCTGAAGGAAGCGATTTTGGCTGAGGAGATCACTCGGAGCCAGATCGAGAAGGCTATCACTCCTGGTAGCGTGACTCAGCGATTGATGCACAGCAAGATCGGTTCACGGGAAGACCAAGATGTCGAGCTACCCCGCCCGAAGACTGAGGTTGAGGGGCTCTTGGAGTTCTAGTGATGGAGCAGTTCACGCTTATCATCGACGGCGGAACCGTTGGAAGCAATCCTGGGATCGGTGTGGCGGCGGTCTTGCTGAAGGACAGCGAGGGGCAGACAGTACACACTGAGAACTCGGTGCTGGGCCCAGGTGTGTCGAACAACCAAGCAGAATACCACGCATTGCTCTTGGGGCTCGACGTAGCCAAGCGGCATGGGGCCACTCAAGTGCTGGTGCTAAGCGATAGTCAGCTTATGGTCAACCAAGTTACATGCGTGTGGGCGATCCACAACCTGCTGTTGCGCGGGCTGGCTGACCAGGCTTGGCAGCTAATCAACGAGTTTGACAAGGTTATCGTACGCTGGGTTCCTCGTACCGAGGTCGCCGAAGCCGACGCCCTGCTCAACGCGGTGCGGCCAGAAAGCGTACCAGCATCTGTTAGCGGGTCACAGGTAAGTCTCCACGATTGGCTACGGAAGCCTGAAGGGTTGTGGTACCATCTACCCGACGGGAGAACACTCTACAAGCTGACCTACTATGTCCAGGTGACAGGGGGAGCCGCCCCGTCCATCGACTTCAAGATCTGGCAGTCTTTGTGGGATCGCAATCGCGAGTGCTGGATTGTCTGGCGGCCTTGGGGGAAATATCCTCTGACGAGCCAGCAGGTTCAATTCGGCGTGTCCTTGGGTGATCTGGAGGACAGAATCCAGGAACCTATTATGGCCCCGTTGTGTAAGATACGATCAGAGTTCTTCGATGCCCCCTTCGTGGGAAAATGGGGTGGGCGATTGTTGATTCTACGGAGTGATGCCTGGGAGCATGTCGACGAAACCCTGGCCGACTAAACTGAACACCGCCAAAGACCTTGCGGGATTCCTGCGCCGGAAAATGAAAGCCGTTGGCGGAAAGCATAACGATTTCAAGTTCAAGACCGCCGAGCGGTTCTTGGCGGATATCCTGTTCGATTGGCGTGATCCATACGAGATCGCTTTGGTCTACAACGCGGTGATTGACGCGACGGGGTTGGTGGATGATCTATGGTATCTTCTCGATCTCAGGGCGTATGTTCGGCTCAGGAAGCAGTATGCCCCCCTACAGGGAGTCGCTCATTACGTTTACCTGGCCCTGTTCGCCGACGTAGGGGCGGACAAGCAGGGCTGGCTCGCCCTTGTCGAAGACCTAGAGGATGCGATTGTGGCTAGGGATGCAGCTACGGAACAGGCTTTGCGCGAAAGGCTGAAGGTGTTAGAGCAGCTAGGCGAGGTAACTAGGGAATGAATGGATTCGAGGAATCCCAGACCAGCCCAACTGATCTAGAACGGCATCTGCTTAGTGCGATTAGGGGGCTGGACGATCTGGCGCTCCTAGATCGCCTTGGTGTGACCGAGAAGACCTTCCGTGATCCGTCGTGCCGGTCTGCCTTTGTCTACATCCGAGATGTCCTTGCTCGTACTGGAGATGTCCCTTCAGCTTCTGATCTTAAGGTATTCGGCGGGATCGAGCGGGTAGAGGATGCTGCTGACTTGGAGAGTGCGGCGACATCTGTCAGGAATCACGAGATGGCCTTGGATGCGCGGGACATGATCACTACTCGTTGGGGTGACATGGAAGAGGATGCCCCGCGCGGTATCAGTCTCCTAGTGCAGGATTTGCTAGGGTTGCGTACTAGAGACCTTAGCCATACGGCCCACAGCGACGCGACAGCTATGGAGCGTATGGCTGACCAAGACAAGCGGCGGAAGCAGGTCGTAGAAGGAGGCATCCTGGGTATACCTACAGGGCTCCTGACCTTCGATAAGGCAGGCCAGGGCTGGAGTCCAGGAGAGCTAATCACGGTTATGGGTATGACGGGTATTGGGAAGTCGTGGTTGCTGATCTACTTCGGGGCGGTCGCTTACCAGGCGGGCTACAAGGTTCTCTTCATTGAACCAGAGTTGAGCCGACTAGAAACCGAGTACCGCATCGATACTGTCCTGGGGAGACTGAACGGGTTCTCGTTCAGCAACAAGGCACTGCTGCGTGGCCAGGTGGACAGGGTGAAGTATGAGGAATGGCTCAAGAAGTTTGCCCAGAATGATCGCTGGGTGACAGCGGATTCCAGTGATACCCCGACGGGCACGTTCACGACTGAGGCTATCGTTAACCTTGTCAGCACCCACAAACCACATCTTCTGATGATCGATGGATTCCACCTGCTCGGAACGAGCGCGGGGCTGAAGACCTGGGAGCAGATCAAATTCTCATCGGACGCTGTCAAGACGCTAGCAATCCGTCATGAGATGGCCGTGATTACTGCGATGCAAGTCCAGCGGGAGGCGATGGTGGCGGCTGGAGCGACGCCAGAGATATACCACGGAGCCTATGGTAAGGCTTTGCTAGAGGATAGCCAGCGGATCATCGCACTGGCGAAGTCGAGCGGGAACTCGACTCAGAGACTCTATGCTGTGACCAAGATGACGCATGGTGCACCAGTAGAGGGTCGGCGGAGACTCAACTGGGATGTTGATTCTGGAGAAATCTACGAGATACAGAAGGGCCAATCGTGA
>Ga0315291_10000876_pt1 | contig 40114 bp, 43 predicted proteins | sample YL17G12_20_MG_FD_203070 | JGI IMG/M metagenome (GOLD analysis project Ga0315291, IMG submission 203070) | Sediment microbial communities from Yellowstone Lake, YNP, Wyoming, USA - YL17G12_20 | ecosystem: Environmental > Aquatic > Freshwater > Lake > Sediment | place: USA: Wyoming | collected...
TTCTTGGGGGATAGATAACAACGCAGAGGGGCTGCGCCCCTCTGCACGCCCCGAAAACGGGAATCCGGGTGTATGGCAGCTAGAGCGGAAGCGAAACCCACCATCCTCTAAACCTTCTCCACCTGAACCAGCGCGGTATTGGAGCAGAACGCCCCTCCCGGCGAATGTTCATCCCTGGTCAGGACATTGCAGCACCCACCCCGGTCAACGCCCTTCTCATCCGGCGCATACCAGGCGCCCTGCGGGATATCCACCACGCCCGGCATGATCCGCTCCGTCACATGAGCCAGGATGATCATCGCGCCTCTGTCGTTGAACACCCGAACCTGGTCCCCATCTTTGATCCCCCTGGCTTGGGCATCAGCAGAATTCATCGATATGGCCTGGGTCTGCAGCTCACGCAGCCAGGGCAGGTTCTCGTACTGGGAGTGCGCCCGCCGGGTGAAGTGCGTGGTTATCAGTTGCAGAGGGTACTTCCGGGCCAGCGGGTCGCTCCGGCTCTCCCAGGCCTCGATGTACTTCGGGATCGGCGGTATCAGCGGATCATTAATGTCCGCCAGCCGCTGCGAGTAGATCTCGATCTTGCCGCTGGGCGTGGGAAAGGGGTTGTTCGCCGGGTCGTCGATATGGGCCTTGAAGGCCACGAACGGCTCAGGCATGCGGAGTTTGTGGATGCCATCCTTCTTGAACGTATCGTAGCTGGCGATGTCCTTGCTGCCCTTCACAATCTCCCGCAGCCATTCGTCCTCAGTCTTGTCGTTGAAATCGGGAATGCCCAGCTTGGCCGCCAGGTCCAGGCTGATCTGGAAGTGTGTCCTGGCTTCGCTGGGAGGGTCGATGGCCTTGTTCATGTAGCCATAGAAGCCGGTGGCGCCGTCCAGAGCGATATCGTTCTTCTCCAGAGACGTGGACGTCGGCATCAGGAGGTCGGCGAACTTGGCCCCCGGCGTCATGAACTGCTCGAAAACCACCACGAACTCCAGCGCCTTCAGCGCCTGAACCGCCTTGTTCACGTTGAGGTACTGGTTGGGATAGTCGGTATCCACCTGGTAGAGCAGCTTGTAGTCAGCCGGGTAACCGCCCGCTTTGCCCTTCAGGATGGCGTCCGACATCTTGGCCGTATTGATCTGGCCCCGCCTCATGGCCACCCCCGGTGCGGGCAGCGCCGTCTTGCGCGGTGGAGCACTGACCTCGACTGGATTGCGCGGCGACTTGGGACCACGTCCCAGGCTGAAGTAGGCCGTGGGCCCGGCCGTGGCCCAGGACCGGCCGCCGGAGCTGCCGCCGTGCTGGCCGATGTTCCCCGTCATGGCCGCCAGCGTGATGGCCGCCCGGTGGTACTGCTCGCCGAAAGCCGTGCGGCCCGGCGCGATGCCAGCCATCAGAGCCGCGGGCTTGGTGGTGGCGTACTCTCTGGCCAGTCTCTCAATTGTGGCCGCCGGAACGCTGGTAATGCCCTCCGCCCAGACGGGCGTCTTGGGCACGCCATCCTCGTGTCCCAGAACGTATCTCTTGAACTGCTCGAAACCCACGGTGTACTTGTCGAGGAACGCCTGATCCTGCAGATTCTCCTGGATTGTCACGTACGCCATGGCGATGAGCATGGCGCAATCGGTGCCGGGGATGATGGGAACCCACTCGTCGGCAAAGGTGGCGTTGGATTCCGAATACCTGGGGTCAACGGCCACCATCCGAATTCCGGCGTCTTTGGCCTGGGCCAGATACCACGCGGTGTTGGTGTTCTGAATGGTGACTGACGGGTTCCAGCCCCACATGATGATCAGCCGGGAGTTGAGCAGATCATCCCGGGTATTTCCCGTATCGTTCCAGCCGAAGGTGGCCTGCTCCGCAAAAAGCCCCCCGTCAAAGGAGAACGTGCCCCAGACGTCCGAACAGCCGCCGATAGAATTCAGCACGCGGTAATGGCACATGGCATTATGGAACACCGAAGTATCGCCGCCGGACCACTTGAAGAGAATCGACGCCGGGCCGTACTTGTCTCTGACTCTGAGGAGTTCCTTCGCCAGGCACTCCAGGGCCTCGTCCCAGGAGATGCGCTGGAACTTGCCTTCGCCCCGCTCTCCCACCCGCTTCATGGGGTGCAGGAGGCGGTCGGGCGCATAGACCCTCTGCCGGTAGGCGCGGCCCCGGGCACAGGCCCTGAACTGCGGACCGTCCTGGTCATCCGTTTCTATTCGTGTAATCACGCCGTCCTTAACGTACACCTTCAGCAGGCAGCCGCCACCGCAGTGGCTGGAGTGAGTACAATAGATCGCCTGCTCGGCCTCTCCGCAAACGCTCACTTCTGGCCTTTCTGGGGTTCCTTCATTTCGAACAGCTCGACCATCAGGCCGCTGGTCTTGTCAGTCTTCATGTAAGCGAAAGCCGCTATTCCCGGGAACTTCTGGCTCCAAAGCGGATCAACGCCTTCCCTGGCCAGCGCCGCTGTCATGGCGTCGAAGTCATCGACTCTGAAGCGAAGGTGGTGCAGACCCTCGCCGCTTCGCCTGAGGAAATCCGAATGAGGCGTTTCGCCTTCCATAACCTCTATCAACTCGATCTCAATATCACCGGATCGTGCAAAAGCCATCTTCAGCCGGCAGTTGCCGGTCCGGTCTCCGTAGGTGAATCCCTTCATCTCCACTTCGCTGATCTTGAACGGGCCCCAGCCGAAGGTGGCTGTAAAGAACTCCGCCGCCTGATCGGCATCCCTGACCACGATGCCGATCTGCTCGACCGGGGGCAATCTGACCGCTGGTTCCTTCGTCATGGCTTCCTGTCCCGTGCTAGATGGGCAGCGGCATGGTTTCCGGTTTCGGTTTGAAGACTACGGCCGGGTGGACTCTTTCGTGGTACCTGAACCCAACGGCATGACGCGTCTTCCCATGCTTGGCTTCCATTTCTTCCACCGGCCCCGCGTCCAGCGCCCGCATGGGGCAGCCGGCGACACAAATCGGCGGCTTCTCATCCGTCCAGCGATCCAGGCAGAAATCACACTTCTGCATCTTCGGATTCTCCTCAGCACCGAACTGGGGAGCCTTGTACGGGCAGGCTTTCAGACACTTGTCACAGGCATTCCTGCCCAGACAGAGGTCACGGTTGACTACAACGATCCCGTCCTCTTCTCTCTTCGCTATGGCCTGCACCGGGCAGGCAGTCAGACACACCGGCTTGGCACAGTGATAGCAGGCGCTGGCCAGGAAAGCCACAAAGGGGTGTGGATACTTGCCCCGCTCTATAGTGGTGACTTTCATCCAGCTTGCCGGACCGGCCGGAATATCATGCCAGTCCTTGCAGGCCACCACGCAGGTGTAGCAGCCAGTGCACCTGGTCTGATCGAAGTAGAAAGCTAGCTGCATCTTTCAACCCCCTTAATCCCCCAATCTTGGGGGAATATGAGTAACGCAGAGGGGCAAAGCCCCTCTGCACGCCCCATATCGGGTGTTTTCATCCTCAAGTGAAATTCTGGAGAGCACTAGCCGGTCTCCTGGTCTACCCAATCCAGATAGTCCGCATTGCCCGCCACGATGGGCAGGGCCACTATCTCCGGGACAGTGTAGCTGTGGGCCTTCTTCACAATGTCGGTAAGCTGAGGCACCAGAGCCGCCCGGGTCTTGATGATCAGAAGGGACTCCTGGGCCGAATCCAGTTTCCCCTGCCACCAGAACCGGGATTTGATTCGCGGAATCACGCTGACGCAGGCGGCTTTTCTCTGCTCCAGCAAGAGGCTGGCGATCTTCTCGGCTTCCTCCTCACTGGAGGTTGTGACAAAGACCACCACCTTGCCGGAGTCGCCACTCACGCCGCTTCGCCTCGACTGGCAGACTTCGCACGACGCGGCCTCGGCTTGTGCGCCTTGACCGTTATGCTGAGGAACTTGTGTTGCTTCCTGTCTTCTTCCATCTCCACGTAGAAGTCATTTTCGGCCGTCACCTCTACCTTGCCGAATCCGGCATCAGTCATCTTCCCCAGATAATCGCTCTTCTCCAGGGCCCCGGCAATACAGGCGGACCAGGCATCAAGGTCTTCCTTCAATTCGGCCGGAACAGGCTTCTCGGAGACGATATCTGAAAGCGTGAGCCGACCGCCCGGCTTGAGTACGCGAAGCGCTTCACGAAAGACCTTGTCTTTGTCTGTAGACAGATTGATGACGCAGTTGCTGATGATGGTGTCCACCGATCCATCCTCCACCGGCAGCTTCTCGATCTCGCCCAGACGAAACTCCACGTTCTTGTAGCCGTTGGTCTTGGCCAGGCGTGCCGCCCGGCTCACCATCTCCTTGGTCATGTCGACGCCAATGACCTTTCCCTTCGGGCCAACTTTCTCTGCCGCAATAAACACGTCTATGCCAGCGCCCGACCCCAAGTCCAGAACCACCTCCCCCTTCTTCAGACTGGCTACGGCGGTGGGGCTACCGCAGCCCAGACCCATGATGGCCTCCTTGGGAATGCGCTCCAGATCCACTCTGGAGTAACCTATTGCCTCAGCCTGAGACAATGTGTTGCCGCCGTCTCAAGAACATGAGCAGGAACACGACTCCTCCTCACTAGCCATCTGAGCATATCTCTCTTTGACGCCCTCTTTGATCCTGGCCTTCTTCACCGATCACCTCTCTCTTCAAATATCCCTGTCAGCATTGTCTCCGGTGTCACTGCGCGGGACTCTCCCCCGTAAATCATAGCTCATACACCGCACCCATTCAAAGCGTTGCCGCAGAGCATCATCCGTGAAGGAGCAGCCCTGCTTGTCCATGATACACCCGACCAGTATAATCAGATCACCTCGGGAATAGAAGCCACCAGAATCGTCACAAGCATGGAGGACTGATGCGAGACAGCCACCCCGACAGACGCGCAACCCCAGCGGACAATGGCTCGAAGAAGAGAGAGTTCGAACTAGAAATCAGGGAGATCGAGATCGACGACCTTCCGGCGGTCTTCCACCTCGGTGAGCGAATCTTCACTTCTGAGACGGTGCCCACCCTCTACCGGACCTGGGACGAATACGAGGTGACCTCGCTGTTCAACACGGACCCCGAGTACTGCCTCGTAGCCGAAGTTGACGACACGACGGTGGGCTTCATTCTGGGAACCACGGTCACCAAGACGAAGTCTGCCTGGAAGTACGGCTACGTGGTGTGGCTAGCGGTGGTGCCGGAGTGGCAACGCGAACGTCTGGGCAGCCGCCTGTTCGACAAGCTGGCTGAGAAGATGATTGAGGATGGAGTGCGCATCTTTCTGGTGGACACGGAGGCCAGCAATCTGCCGGCCCTTGAGTTCTTCAAGAAAAAGGGCTTCGGGAACCCCGAAGAGCAGATATACCTGACCTTGAATGTCAAGTCCTACCAGGAGTCGCTGCGAAAAGGACGCGGCTCCCGACGAAAGCAGAAGAATGGCAACGAAACCTGAGACAACCGCGGATGTCCAGCCCGAGAGGCTGAGAGCTCTCCTCAAAGACCTCATAGACATCTACAGCCCCTCCGGGAAGGAGGAGGAGGTCCTGGAGTTCACGGAAGACTACCTGAAGAAACACGGCCTGTCCTCAGAACGGCAGGTAGTCGACGAGAACCGTTTCAACCTGGTGGTGCTGCCCGAGAAGGCGGAAAAGGTGGAACTCTGCTTTGTCGGGCACCTGGATACGGTGACAGCCTACGATCTGGATGACTACGGCTTCCACGAGGACAATGGCAGCATCTCCGGCCTCGGCACAGTGGACATGAAGGCAGGCTGTGCCGCCATGATAGAAGCTTTCACCGCGCTGGCCGAGACAGGCAAGTCGCTCCACTCCGTCGGCCTGGCCCTGGTAGTCGGTGAAGAGCAGGAAGGCGACGGAGCCAAGACCCTGATTCGGGAACACAGTTTCCCGTGGGCTCTGGTGGCCGAACCCACCAACCTCATCCCCTGCCTGGGACACTACGGCTACCTGGAGGTTCTCCTGCGCACACGGGGCAAGATAGCCCACTCCTCCATGCCGGAACTGGGACAGAATGCCATCGAGGCCATGCTGAAGCTGCTGCTGAAGCTCACAGAGTACGCCAACTCCGCGCCGCAGGGTCTCGTCTACAACATCAGGCAACTCTCCGGATTCCCCCGTGGATTTGTGGTGCCTGACAGATGTGAAGCCTGGCTGGATCTGCACTTGCCACCGGACGCAAGAATGGACACCCTCAAGGCTGAGTTGGAACAACTGGTGGAGGAAGCCGGGGAGAACATCCCAGGCATGGATGCTTACATCAGGTTTGAGAACGCCCACTCAGGCTACCTCATCTCCCCGAAGCGACCGGTGGTGAAGAAACTGAGGGAAGCCTACCAGAAGACGGCTCTACCATGGGAACCTCAGGTCTTCAGAAGTCACTCCGATGGCAACGTACTCTGGGCCGGAGGCGCCGACCCGGTTATACTGGGACCGGGCAACCTGGAGACCGCCCACACCCCCGAGGAGACTGTTGACTTTTCCCAGGTGGTCCAAGCTGCCAAGCTCTATCTCACGTTTGCGCTATCCCTGTGATCGTAGGCGCCTGCGGAACCTGTGCCTGTCTTCAATGTGACCTGGATCGCTTCAGGGACTCGACTTGTTCGTGATATCATTACTGGCTGAAGAGGTGTCCTCCTGAGGCGGACCGGGGTCTGGGGTGTCCCCAGATCCCCTATTCTCCCCCCAAGATCGAAGATGCGCCCCAGGAGGAGTGGGGGACCAAGGGGGTTGAACATTGAACGCAACCCCAAGGGAAGCGGAAGGACCAATGAAATGAACCAAGAAGAGAAGATACTGACGGACAGTCATACGGTGGCGCTGGTGGGAGCCTCACCCGATGTGGAGCGCCCCAGCTTCAGAGTGTTCTCATACCTGAGAGAGCAGGGGTATCGCGTCATACCGGTGAACCCGCGATTCCCCCAGATACTCGGTGAGACCTGCTATCCGGATCTGGCCGCGATCCCGGAGAAGGTGGACGTCGTGGACATCTTCCGCCGGGCCGAGGATGTCCCGTCTGTCGTGGACCAGGCCATCGGCATCGGGGCGAAAGTCGTGTGGATGCAGCAAGGCGTGATCAATGAGGCCGCCGCCAGTCGAGCCAGAGAAGCCGGGCTTCAAGTGGTGATGGACAAGTGCATGCGCAAAGAGCATCTCAAGATGAGAGGGATACAAGAATAAGGGAGGTAGATGATGGCTAAAACAACCGACAACCTGCAGCAAGCCTTTGCTGGCGAAAGCCAGGCCAACCGCAAGTATCTCTTTTTTGCCGAGAAAGCCGAGGAGGAGGGACAGAAACAGATCGCCCGCCTCTTCCGCGCCGCTGCCGAGGCCGAGACGGTCCACGCTCGCAATCACCTGAGAGTATTGCAGGGCATCAAGCCCACAAAGGACAACCTTTCAGCAGCCATCGGCGGTGAGAACTACGAGTTCACCCAGATGTATCCCGGCTTCATCAAAGAGGCCGAGACTGATGGCGAGAACAACGCGCGGCGCAGTTTCGATTTGGCCAACCAGGTCGAGAAAACCCACCACGGACTCTTCCAGGCGGCCCTGGTCAACCTGACTCAGGCGAAGGCTATGCCGGACAAGCCATTCTTCGTTTGCCAGGTTTGCGGGCACACCGTGGAGGGAGCCGCTCCGGACAAGTGCCCCGTCTGCGGAGCACTGGCCAAGATGTTCAAGAAGGTCGAGTAGGGCCCGGTCACATTTCCTCCGACTGAATCGCGGTCGCCCCATCGGGGCGTGCAGAGGGGAAAAGCCCCTCTGCGTTCTCTTCTATCCACCAAGATCGAAGATGCGCCCCAGAAGGATCGAATATCCGCCTCAGGAGGAGTGGGATCAAGGGGGTTGAAGACCTCCGTCGTAGGGCCAATGCTATAGTATACAAGCCTCTGCCGGAGTGGGATGAAGATATTAGGCATCATGGGGAGTCCGAGGCTCGGTGGCAACACCGACCTCCTGCTCGATGCTGTGCTGAGTGGGGCGCAGAGCCAGGGGGCGGAGGTAGAGAAGCTCGTCATAGACCAGCTGAACATCTCGCCCTGCCGGGAGCACTACGGTTGCCTGGAGGACGGCCACTGCGTCATCAGAGACGACATGGACGCCCTGTACCCCAGGCTCCTGGAGGCCGATGGCATAGTGGTCGCCTCGCCCATGTTCTTCTACGGGATCACCGCTCAACTGAAAGCGCTCATCGATCGCTGCCAGGCTCTGTGGGCCAGGAAGCATGTACTCAAGCAGAACTGGCCGGGTGCCGGACGGAGGGGAGCGTTTATCGCCGTGGGAGCCACCAAGGGCGAGAAGCTCTTTGATGGCTCGATAGCCACCGTCAGGTACTTCTTCAAGACCGTTGGCGTGGAATATGCGGAGGAACTCCTCATCCGGGGAGTAGACCTGAAGGGCGACATTCAGAAACACCCGTCAGCGCTGAAGGATGCTTTCGAGTTGGGCCGGAGGTTGGCCCAGAAGTGAGCATGCCTAGGAGCTTGTCTCAACTCAGGTGCGGCATGTTTTCCCACCGGGAAGTCTGGGGTATCAGCGTATCACGGGCAAGCTTCGCTTCGCCCGCGCCACCCATCGAGGGTCTGCAGAGGGGCTGAGCCCCTTGAATGTGCGCCCAAGTTCCAGATCCAGAATCCCAGGAGGGTGCGGGCACTCGTCCCTGCCGGGGTCTGGGGTGTCCCCAGATCCTTCTCTCTGCCCCCAAGATCGAAGATGCGCCCCAGGAGGATCGAAGATCCGCCTCAGGCGGAGTAGGGGCCAGGGGGTTAAGGCAAGCATGAATGCGATGTTGGAGGGAAGAGAGAATGGCTGCTGGCAGGCACAGCCCGCCCTGCGACTGGATTCCCGCCTCCGCGGGAATGACACCAAGAGCGTATCTCCCCAGGGCGAGTCTGAAACTCGCCCCTACCCGAGTCCCCAAATGGTGTGCAGAGGGGCAGTCCGCCTCAGGCGGATGCCGAGGGTTTGGTCGTAGACTCGCCTCAGGATGAGGGGTGTCCCCCAACTTCCCATTATCCCCCAAGAGTGAAAGACAAGGGGTGGTTGAAATGGTCTCGAGGAGCAAGCCGGTGGGTTTCGCTTCGCTCTACGCACCCCATGACTTTCATCCTCTCCCATCGAGGGAAAGGAATGCCCGCACGGAGGTGCAGGAGGAGATCTCCTGCCGGGGCTTGGGGTGTCCCCAATTCTCATAATCTCCCCCCAAGATCGAAGATCCGCCTCAGGAGAAGTGGGGGCCAGGGGGTTGAAAGAGGATTGTGAGACGGCCTCTTAGGACCACCGCTGGCGGTCTTTCGACACATCGCCGAGACTGTGGCCATAGCGTATCATATAGAAGACAGCACTATGACCAAACATAGGAGGAGGTAACCTAGAGCATGACCCACCACACTGACAAAGCGACACAGGCCCTGGAGACAGCGCTTCAGATGGAAGCGGATGGGAAGAAGTTCTACCTGGAATCTGCGGCCAAAGGCGGAACTCCGGTGCTCAAGAAGTTCTTCCAGCGACTGGCTGCCGACGAAGACCAGCACGCTCAGAAAGCCCGCGAGATATACGATGACATCAAGGCAAACAAGGGCTGGCCGCATAAGGAGACCCTTTTCAGGCATGCCACCAGCCTGAAGAGCGTTCTGGACGAGGCGTTCGAGGACATGGACGCCGAGCCAGTGAAGCCATCTACGACGGAACTGGATGCGTTCAAGACGGCCATGGCCATGGAGGACAAGAGCTACACGTTCTACAAGAGCCGTTTTGAAGAGGCTGATTCTCCGCATGAGAAGTCCTTCTACAAGGCCCTTACCGCGGAGGAGAGGGTACACTACCTGGCACTCCTGGACTCCTACGAGTACCTGTTCAACCCGCAGGGCTGGTTCAGCAAGAAGGAGCGCTGGGGCCTGGACGGCTAGGTCCGATGCAGAGAAGGATCACATTTCCGTCACAATGGCTGTGTTCTATCCCGGAGTGTCTTGACACTACGGATGCTGCCTAAGTAACATAGGCTGACACCTTTCCCAGGACTACTCAACAAACATGGCTATTGATGTCGAGCTGTTGAAAGGGATTCCCTATTTCGCCGGCTTGAGTGCGTCGGATCTTGAAGCCGTGACCCAGCGCATGTTCGAGCAATCGATCGAGCGCGGCGACATGATCCTGCTCGAAGACGACCCCTCCGAGGCCGTCTACTTCGTGGTGTCCGGGGCGGTGAAGGTCTTCAAAACATCCATCGAAGGCAAGGAGCAGATTCTCTGCCTCCTCCGAGTCGGCGAATCATTCAACGACGTGCCCATCCTGGACGGAGGGCCAAACCTGGCCAGTGCCGTAGCCATGACGCCCAGCGTACTTTACGGAATGACCAGGTCTGACGTCGAGGAACTCCTCAGGGAGAACCCCAGGATAGCGATGAACGTCATAAAGGTGCTGTCAAAGAAGGTGCGCCACTTCGTCTCTATGGTGGAGGACCTTTCGTTCCGGGATGTCACCAGCCGGGTGGCCAAACTGCTCCTCGAATATGCCACCGACCACGGCGGTCCTGAAGAAGGAACCCAGAGGCCCAGGCTCACTCAACAGGAGATGGCAGCCATGGTAGGTACAGCCCGAGAGGTGGTAGGCCGATCACTCAAGGTTCTGGAGGAGGAAGGCGCCATCAGGATGGATCGACACCGGATCGTGGTCACGAACAGGAAGGCATTGCAGCAGATGAGTGGGGTCACCTGATGACGACTTTGGAAATCGAGACTAAGGTCGCAGATTCGCTATTGACGAGTGTGCCACAATGAGGAATCGTTAGGGGTTGACTATGTTCGATATGCCGATCATCAACGCTGAACTGTGTAACGGGTGCGGTCTCTGTCTGACGGTGTGCGAGTGTGGGGCCCTTGTTATAACTGGCACCATTGTCAGCATCCAGGAGACTGATGATTGCGGCTATTGCACCGAGTGCGAAGCTGTCTGTCCCACCGGAGCCATCCAGTGCCCCTTCGAGATCATAGTCGAAGACACCTTTGAGCAGACACTACAACAGGGGATCGAATAGACGCCATCCGTTCCATCCAGGCTCATCCCCACCAAGCACTTCTACAGACGAAGCAGCCTTCCCGGAGACTCACATTCCTCTGATCAGACCTCAGTGACGTCAAGCTCCACACAATCTCAGACCAGCATTTCCAAGAGAGGGCACCTATCCCAGCACCTTCGAGAATATGGGATTAGACAGGAGAACCTGCGAACGTGCCAGGCGATAGACTGAGGCATCGCAGGTCAGCAGACCCTGGCTGACAAGGCCATTGAGCCGCGAGAAGAGTTCCTGCGTCCCATCCTCCATGAAGCGGCGCACCATTTCATCGGCTGCCAATCCCTCAACCAGCAGGCGCAGGCGCAGCATGGCCTCCTCAGCCGCTTTCTCCTTCAAGCCCAGCTCCTCCACCTCATCCACCACCCCGGAAGGACCGCGAAGGTAGGCCGGCAGGTCGGCGCGATTCTTCCAGCGCCGGCCGCCCAAATGCGAGGCCGCCGCCGGCCCTAACCCGAGGTACTCGCCACCGCGCCAGTAGTTGAGGTTGTGCCGACACTCCCGACCGGGCAGGCAGAAGTTGGAGATTTCGTAGTGGATGAAACCCCGCTCCTCCAACACACAACGCGCCTCCTCGAAGAGACCCGCCTGCTCGTCATCGGAAGGCATATCGTCCGGCGGATTCATCGCCAGCGGAGTGCCATGTTCGAGGGATAAACAGTAGACAGAGAGGTGATTCACACCCAGGCTGACCAACCTCTCAAGCGTCCGTGTCAGTGGCCCGACAGAGCCTGTGGCCGGACTTGCCTTCAACCCCCTTGGCCCCCACTCCTCCTGAGGCGGATCTTCGATCTTGGGGGGAGATTTGGGAATTGGGGGACACCCCTCATCCTGAGGCGAGTCTACGACCAAACCCTCGGCAGGGACTTGTCCCTGCACCCTTTTGAGACAGCCTGGATTGAGGGGAGGGTCAGAGGCACCATTCAGCGTCTGCCCAGGCAAGCCCACAATGACATCAGCGGAGACGTCCTTGAACCCCATCCCCACCGCCCTGGACACGGCCTCCACCGCCTGACTCGCAGTATGCACTCGGCCCGCACTCCGCAGCTCATGGTCCGATAGCGACTGGACGCCGACCGACACGCGACCGAAGCCTAGATCCATCGCGGTCCGGAGCAGATCTTCAGAAGCCGACTCGGGATTGACCTCGATGGTGGCCTCGACGATCGGCGAAAGATCAAACGCATTCTTGAGTCCCTCGACCAATCTCCGCAGGCTGGCCGCCCCCAGGAGACTCGGCGTCCCCCCACCCAGATACAGCGTCTCGAAGGAGAGCCCCGCGTGCGCCTGAGCTTCCGTCAGGATCGCATCAACGTAAGGATCAACTAGATCGAGCCGGTTGGCCAGGGAGTAGAAATCGCAGTAGGCGCATTTGGAAACACAGAAGGGAACGTGAACGTAGAGACCGTTCACGCTACTCGTCCAGCTTGAGCAGGGACAAGAAGGCCTCCTGGGGCACCTCCACCGCACCCACCATCTTCATCCGCTTCTTCCCCTCCTTCTGCTTCTCCAGGAGTTTCCTCTTGCGCGTAATGTCGCCACCGTAGCACTTGGCTGTAACGTCCTTCCGCATCGGCGCGATGTCCTCTCGCGCAATCACGTTCCCGCCGATGGCCGCCTGCAGCGGCACCTTGAACTGCTGTCTCGGGATCAGCTTTCTGAGCTTGTGCACCAGAGCCCGGCCCCTTGAGACCGCGCTCTCACGGGTGGCGATATAGGAGAAGGCGTCCACCGGTTCGCCGTTGACCAGGATGTCCACCTTGACCAGGTCGCCCTGTCGGTAGCCGATGAACTCGTAGTCCATGCTGGCATACCCTCGGCTGACGCTCTTCAGCCGGTCGTAGTAGTCGGCAATGATCTCCACCAGCGGGAAATCGTAGGTGAGGATGATCCTTCTGGTGTCAGGATGTTCCATGCTCACCAGCGTCCCTCGCCGATTGTTGGACAACTCCATGACCGGTCCAACGTGGTCCGGCGGCAGCACAATGTGCGCCCGGATGATGGGCTCTTCGATATGGGCAGTCACCTGGGGTGCCGGGAACTTGGAAGGGTTGTCGATCATGAGCGTTTCGCCCTTGGTGGTCACCACTTTGTAGACCACCGACGGCATGGTGGCGATCAGGTCCTGCTCATATTCCCGCCGCAATCTCTCGATGGTGATCTCCATGTGCAGCATGCCCAGGAAGCCAACGCGGAAGCCGTGGCCCAGCGCCGCCGAGCTCTCTTTCTCATACACGATCGCGGAGTCATTGAGCTGGAATTTCTCGAGTGCCACCATGAGCTTCTCGTAGTCACTGGTGTTGATGGGATACAGGCCGCAGAAGACCATAGGCTGCAGGCGGCGGTACCCGGGGATGGCCGGAGTCTCGGGGTGCTGAGGGGATATTATGGTGTCGCCCACACTTATGTCAACTACGTCCCGAATCATGGCTCCCAAGTAGCCCACGTCGCCGGCCACCAGCTTCTGCGCCGGCGTCTCCTGCGGAATGAAGCAGCCTACCTCGGTGACGTCAAAGGTCTTGCCAGTGGACTTGACCATGATCTTGTCGCCCGGCGCCAGGTTGCCGGAGAAGAGCCGTATATGCGCTATCACGCCGCGATAGGCATCGTAGTGCGAGTCGAAGATAAGGCAGCTCAAGGGTGCATCGCCTTCATCTTTGGGCGGCGGAATCCTGGAAACGATGGCCTCCAGCAGTTCCGGCACACCTCTGCCGTCCTTGGCCGAGACCAGAAGCGCGTCGTAGGGGGACAGGCCCAGCAACTCCTCAAGTTGCAGAATGCACTCGTCGATCATGGCATTGGGCAGGTCGATCTTGTTGATGACCGCGATGATCTCCAGCCCGGCATCAACGGCAAAGTAGGCGTTGCCGATGGTCTGCGCCTCGACGCCTTGGGAAGCATCCACCAGAAGGACTGCGCCTTCGCAGGCCTTCAGGCTGCGGGAGACCTCGTAGTTGAAATCAATGTGCCCCGGTGTATCGATCAGGTTCAGGATGTATTCCTGGCCGCTCTTCGACTTGTAGGGGATCCTCACCGGCTTGGCCTTGATGGTGATGCCCCGCTCGCGCTCCAGGTCCATGCTGTCCAGCACCTGGTCGATACCGCCGACCCGGATTACGCCGGTCATCTCCAGTATGCGGTCAGCCAGGCTGGACTTGCCGTGATCGATGTGGGCGATGATGCAGAAGTTTCTTACGTTTCTCATTGTTATGTCAAGTGATCAATGCGCTTGCCAAGAAACCGGCACACTCTCTATCAACCTCATTGATCTCCCAGTCTCCTCCATTTGTCATTCCCGCGGAGCTTGTCCTCGTGAAGACGGGGAGCGGGAATCCAGGTCGCACCTCGGAGGGCCACGCTTCGTCGTGGCCGCGGGAATCCTTCAATGCCTGTGTTCAGCCCCCTTGATCCCCCATTCTTTGGGGGATGGAAAAGAGAATGACTGAGGGACACCCTCAGACTCCCGGCAGCGTTCCGCTGCACCGTCTTCCCATTCAACTGCGTCAACCTCCTGGCCCCCATTCTTGGGGGACAGCAGAAACGCAGAGGGGCTTCGCCCCTCTGCACGCCCAATGGGCGGCACAAACCTGTAGGGGCGCATTGCATGCGCCCAGCACACCCTCGGACCGCGGGCAGGATGCATCCGGCACCTTTTGCTGGAACACGGGCGAACGCCATCATGTATAGTCTACCGCTTTCGGGGAAACGTCGCGCGGTTGAGGCGGGGGTGAGACAAATGGTCACCGATCATGCGGATGGCTGCTGATTGCCTACGAACTTGCCAACAAGGTCCACGGTGTTGACCACGTTGAGTTCCCGGAACAGCAGGGAGAAGCGACTCTCCAGCGCTTCGCCTATGGCACTCGCGCTCTCTTGGGGCAGACTCCAGATTTCCTTCTTGAACTCGCCGAAGGCCTTCTTCCTGGTCTTGTACAGGAACTGCTCCCTGGTCTCCCCTTTCTTGGCCTCGTGGCTGTAGTTGTTCACCAGGTGGCCGGCGATGTTGTCCATGAGTTCCTTCGGGAAATAGGGGCTGTCATAGATCATGTTCTGGAACCCGGTAGCCAGGTGCACCTCAGCCGTGCCCACCTTGGGGAAGAGCGAGAAGGCCTCCTCCGGCAGAGTGGAGGCACCATGTTGCACGGCTCCGGCCATGCCATATTCCTCGCGCGCCGCCTTGGACAATTGTTCCAGCACGTTGAAATCGAGTTCCACCTTGGCTAGAGACCCGTCCGGCAGGACCACTCCACCATGCGTAGTACCGGTCTGAACGCTGATCTTGGAAATCCCCTTCATGCCCGATCCCACCAGCTTCTTGTATCCGACCATGAACGCCCGGAGGTCATCAACGGTACTGTTCCGGCCTCCCACCTCCCCGATCTCTCCACCCACGGAGACGCTCACGCCTTTCGGTTCCATCTGGCGGACGAACTTGGTCATATTGGCCGTGATGAGATAGTTCTTCTCCTGCTGCTTGTCCAGCGTCTGCTGGTTCAAATCCACGACTGTCGAGGCATCGATGTCGATATTCAGGAATCCGGCATCCACCGACTCCCGGACCAGGCTCTCGATGGCCTTCAGTTCCTTGTCAGGCTCCGTGCCATACTTGCCGGCGTTGACCTGGTAGTGGTCGCCCTGGATGAAGACCGGTCCCTTGAACCCTTCCTTGATCGCCGCGGCCAGAACGCAGGCCGTGTATTCGCCGGGGCTTTGCTTGGTGTAGCCGATCTCAGAGCGGGCGATCTCAAAGGTGAACGCGCCGACCTTGTTTTTCAGAGCGGCCCGGAAGACGGCCCTGGCCGCCTGGTAGGTGAGCCCGCGCAGGTTCATCGCCGGGACTGTCTTGTTCTGATAGAGGCCCTTGCCCGCGGCCTCGTAGAGGCTTTGGATGCTGGCCGGGTAGATGCCCAGAGACGCAGCCAGCGCCTTTATCTCACGGCGGTGCTGCTGCCTTGCCTCTTCTTCAGGAGCAAAGACAGCGGCCTCTATTGCAGCATCGATCTTGTCAACAGTAATGGACATCTTCTCTCGCCTTCCGCTGGTGAGTGTCAGGTCTCCGACCTGACCTTGTTGGTCATATGACTGTCCTAGCGTCGGGTCAGAGACCCGACAGCCACCGTACTCCCACCAGGCTACCTGTTCAGAATGGTCCTACGACCATTATACCGTTCGATGTCGTACTCTGTCTTCACATCCACCAGGGCCAGCTTGCCCAGAACGTCGTTGATCGGCACGCTGGTGATCTGGCCGTTGCGGTAGCTCACCATCCTCCCGAAATCGCCCTTGACTATGAGGTCCGCCGCCGCAATGCCGAAGTACCGGCCCATTCTGCGGTCGTAGGCACACGGTGCGCCGCCGCGCTGCAGATGGCTCAGCACCACGCTGCGCGTCTCCAGCTTGGTCGCGTCCATGATCTCCTTGGCCAGAGCCTCACCGATGCCACCCAGCATCTTGTGACCGAAGCTGTCCACCCCGCTGTCCTTAACGGACTCCGTGCCTCCGGCCGGTTTGGCCCCCTCGGCCACCACGATGATGTCATACCTGGCTCCCTGCCTTCTGCCCTCCAGGACCAGATCGTTCACTTTGTCGATGGAGAAGTCGTACTCGGGGATGAGGATGATGTAGGCCCCGGCGGATTCTCCGCCTTCCAGGGCCAGCCATCCCGCCGTCCTCCCCATGGTCTCCACCACGAAAATCCTCTTGTGCGAGCCGGCCGTGGTTCGCAGCCGGTCGATTTCTTCCACGATGATGTTAAGGGCCGATTCGAACCCCAGCGTGTAGTCGGTGCCCCAGAGGTCCTTGTCAATTGTCTTGGGAATGCCGACGACCTTCACGCCCTCCTGCGCCAGTCTGGAAGCCACACCCAGCGTGTCATCGCCGCCAATGGCTACCAGCGCATCCAGCCGCAGCTTCTCGATGTTCTCCAGCACTTTCTTGGACTGGTCGTTCTTGGGGTTGTAGGGGTTGGTCCGGGAGGTGCCCAGCATGGTGCCGCCGAACCGGTCCCAGGTGCGCACGGCGTTCTGGTCCAGGGGCGTGAGCCACTCCTGGGAATCGCCGCGCGCCGGATCGGCTTTGACCAGGCCCTGCCAGCCGTCGCGGATGCCCACCACCTCATACTGGACACCGCGTTCGGCCTGAAGGCGATCGTCCGTGGCCGTCTTCACCACCCACTTGATGGCGGGGTTGAGTCCGGCGCAGTCGCCGCCGCCCGTAAGAATCCCGATCCGGCTCTTTTTCATCGTATTGACTTGATTCTATGGGAGCTTGTGCCGGGTGTCAACGGGGGCAAGACTGTCGGTTACTCGCTGTCGACGCTGTCTGTCAGGCATGCTCTTGGGGGCTGGCGTCGGCCTTCGGCTTGAGGGTCCACAGCCACCCTGCCCAGATGAGCAGCACGAAAACCATGTTGAACAGATAGAAGTAATTGTGAACGTTGACACCCGTTCGCGACTCTACGTAGATACTGATGAAGATCCTGAACAGGTTAAACACGATCAGGCCGACTGTGCCCGCGACTAGGCCAACCATCCGCTGCCTGCTCGTAGCCTTGGGTTCGGCCAGAACCAGGGCAAAGTAAGCCCAGAACAGCAACCCTCCAAGACAAGCCGCGTCGATCTTGAAGATGAGCCACGGCTCTTGAACCGTGATGGTTGAACCATCCACCAGGTTCTGCACGCCGACCAGATCCAGAGTCCAGCCCGCCACCACAGAAGTCACATGTTGTAGCGTCCTGTGTACAGTGGGAGCCAACCAAAGTACCATTGCCTCCAGGGCAAGGAGAAGCAGGAAGACGATGCCATAGCGCACGAAATACCGCAGGAAAGGACGTTTGATCCTGCGCCCGGCGACGACGTAGCCAATGGTGCCGAATCCAGCAATGATGCCGCTGACGACCACCAGCACCACAACCAGTCCTATCGCCCACTCTGAGATAGCCACCAGACCGTCCTGCCTTTGTTCCTATTGGCTGAAGTAGAGCATATGATAAGGGTGGACAATCCGTCCACCCTTCGGCTTCTAAGCTGCCCCCTATCGAGGACTATATCCCGCGGTCTGTGAGTTTCCTCCTGACTACATAGGCGACTATCGCCGCTCCCAGTGCCGCCCCTATGCCAAGGTATAAGCTGGGAAACACAGGCGCCTGCCGGGCACCTCCTCCTGCGGGCGCCCCCGTGGGAGTGAACCCAGCTGTGCTGGAATCGTCAGCCGGATCTAAATCAGGCTGATCCAAAGCGGTGACCGCCGCAGTGTTGAAGCTGGTCGAGCCTGCCGTACCAGCGTTCACGGTCGCTGTTATTGTCAGTGTAGCAAAGGCACCCGTCCCCAGGCTGGGGACGGCCCAGATGCCAGTGCTATCAATGTAAGTACCCGCGCTGGCGGAATGCGACTGGTAGGTAACGGCGGCGGGCAACTGATCGGTGATCTGAATATTGGTCCCCGTGACCGGGCCATTGTTCTGGACCGCCACTGTGAAGGTGATGGTAGATCCTTCGTATGGGAGTGTGTTGTTAACATATTTGACGACGCTGAGATCTGCTTCGTAGGCAGTGGGGAAGAACTCCACCGTATCGGAATTGTCGCCCGTATGTGGATCCGACGGACTTGCACCTGTGACAGTTGCAGTGTTGTTTATGGTCGAGCCAGCCGTGCCCGCGTTCACTGTTGCTGTTATCGTCAACGTAGCGCTGGCGCCGTCCAACAGGGTACCGACGGTCCAGATGCCCGTGCCACTGGCGTAGACCCCCTGGGTGGCGGAGAAGGACTGATAAGTCACCCCAGCGGGCAGCGAGTCGGTAATCTGAACGCTGGTCGCATCGGCCGGGCCGGTGTTGGTCACTACAACCGTGAAATTGATGGAGGCGCCCTCATACGGAGTGTGGTTGCTGACATCTTTGAGGACGCTGAGGTCTGCGTCACTCGTGACAGGATTTATGGTAACGCTGTCCGAGTTGTCCCCGGGATCCGGATCGGGTTGATCTACCGCCGTGATGGTAGCAGTGTTGGTGATGGCACCAGCACCGGTCACGGTGACTGTTATTGACAGAGTGGCACTGGCGCCGTTCGCCAGGGTCCCCACCGTCCACAGTCCCGAGCCACTGGCGTAGCCCCCCTGGGTGGCGGAATAGGACTGGTAGGTCACCCCGAGGGGCAGCAAGTCGGTAATCTGAACATTGGTTGCTGTGGCCGGGCCAGTGTTAGTGACTGTCACCGTGTATATGACATTGTTGCCCACAAGGGGAGTGTGGCTGCTTACATCCTTGGTCACCAACAGATCGGCATCCAGATGTATGGGGACATCAGACCCGTCAGTTGAGTCCAGATTCGGTGCTGATTCCAGGCCGGGATCTTCCTGGTCGGTGCCCCAGGCCAGGCTCATATGTGCAGGGGATGTGGCCGGAGGAAGCTGACTGAAAGCTATCCAAATGTCGATGGAGTTCCCAGATATCCTGTATGAGGCGATTGACGGGTTGGAGATAGGCAGAACGTTCGTCGAGTTCCAGGGTTCATATTGCGTGTAGCGGTCATTGCCGTTCGCGGGCAGCAGATAGATTTCACCGCTCCCGTTATTGTCGGAGTCTTCCACGAAGAGCAGGAAGTCTGAGCCCCGTACGTCGCCTCCAGATAAGTAAAGATTGGAGCCAAGGCCTACGTCTATGAACCACTTGAACCGGGCCGGGCCATTAGCGCCACTGAAGACCGGCGTCGACACAGTATTCAGCCTGAGGTATAAGTGGTTGGAGTCGTAGTTGTAGTAGGCTGACAGGACATCCCTGTAGTTGGCCTGACCCGGCTCGTTCGCATCCGTGTCGATGAGAATCCAGGTGGTTGGCCAGGTCTGGGCCGCAGCCGGTGATGGCAATCCTACTGCTGCGAGGATGGCGAAAACCAGTGCCAGGGCAAGAATCGTCCTGGTCTTGATGGATTGCTTCTTCGCAGCGGAACCCGACACAGCCACCCCCCATCCTACCAATGCTTCGGGCCGGTACGCCAGATTCTAGACCAGCCACTGTGATTCTGTCAATAGCTCGGGCCAGCACAAATGGTAGTTTCGTTTGGCTGGGGATGTGATCCGGGGGAATACTTGCGTAGTATAGATAGTCCTAGTGGCTGGTGCACTGACGAACGATTAGGACTCATAAGGAAGCTTCCGTGAGGGTATGGCCGAGCGCCGCTGCTTTCATTTCGCCGAATCGCAGGGTGGGCCAAACGCACCCTGGATTCTCTCCCTCCGTTTCTTGGCGACTAAAGTCGCATACACCCCTGACCCCCTCCCGTAGAATTACTTCAGCGTTGAAGAGGGAAGTGGAAATGGTCACGAAGACGGCGATACCAATGAGGGAAGCGAAGGCAGAAGCTCCGGTGCGGACGGCTCAGTGCCAGCATTACTGGATGATCGAGCCGCCCGACAGCCGGACGAGCAGGGCGGAGTGCGTGCTGTGCGGGGAACGGAAAAGGTTCCCGAACTACCTATCTGACTGCCTGATCGAAAACGACAGGGAGCGGTTCGAGGAATGGCTGGCGAAGCAGGGGCGGAGGAAACCGAAGGGAAAAGGGGACTTGGATATTCTGTCCGAGATCTAAGAAGGTGAGTGGTGATGAGGCAAGCAAGGGAAGGAGTACCGAGACGTCGCCGGGGTGCCAGATGGTATCCCAAGAAGTCCGATGACTCCATAATTGAACGGTGGGCGGCCGCCTGTAGCCGGCTGAACGACGAGTGCCGGGAGTGCCCGATACATGATGAGTGCCAGGACCTCGCGGATCGCTTGATCGGTTGCATAGTGGTGAGAGCACCCGAGGGCCACAGGCAGAGACGGGAGTTGAGTCTGGTCAGGAACTGAATACCGGGTTTGGGGACCGATCGAGCCCACGGCCAGAAGTGCCGCGAAGCCCAGGTGGAAGAGGGAGGGTCACCAGGGAGCTTCACGAGACATCTGGCCGAAACTATTGACTGGAGGGATTGACTGCGCGATATTTATGGAGCGATGAGACACAGAGAGGATTGAGGTCAGAAGCATGGACTACAAAGACTACTACAAGATAATGGGTGTGGACAAGAAGGCGGCAGCCAAGGATATCAAGGCCGCTTACCGTAAGCTGGCTCGCCAGCACCATCCCGACGTGAACCCGGGCAATAAGCAGGCCGAGGCCAAATTCAAGGAGATCAACGAGGCCTACGAAGTCCTGGGGGACGAAGCGAAGCGCAAGAAATACGACGAGCTCGGGGCCCACTGGAAGGACTACGAGCAGTGGCAGAAGTCCGGCGGTGAGGCGGGCGGACAGCCGTTTGACTGGAATAAGTACGGGTTCTCCCGAGGAGCCCGGCGGGGCGGCGGCGCCCAGTACCAGACGATGACCGAGGAGGACATGCAGAACCTCTTCGGCGATTCCGGGCCATTCTCGGGTTTCTACAACAGTTTCTTCGGCGACGAGGCTGGCACGGGCCCCAGGGGGCGCTCCCGGACAGCTGGCAGATCGCGCCGGGGCCAGGATTTCGAGCAGCCAATAGAGGTTAGCCTGGAGGAGGCATACAACGGGACGACCCGCATCTTCCAGATGGAGGACGGGACCGGGAACACCCGACGTATAGAGGCGAAGATCCCCGCCGGTGTCCAGGAAGGGTCGAAGGTGCGCCTGGCGGGACAGGGTGGTCCGGGTGTGGGGGGCGGGCCGGCCGGCGATCTTTACCTCGTGGTCAACATCGCGCCGCACTATCTCTTCGAGCGCAAAGGGGACGACCTGCACTCCAAGCTGAGTGTGCCTTTGACGACGGCTATCCTCGGAGGCGAGATCACCGTACCCAACCTGAATGGCAAAGTGGTGCTTAAGATTCCGGCGGAGACGCAGAACGGTCGAGTCTTCCGTCTGAAGGGCAAGGGGATGCCCAGGCTGAATGACCCGCAGCACTACGGGGACCTGTTTGCCGAGGTTTCTGTCGTGCTTCCGGACAAGCTCAGCGAGAAGGAACGGAAGCTGTTTGAGGAATTCGCCAAGATGCGCGGATCGGACAAGCAGCCGACATGTTAGAGAGGGTGAATACGTCGGATACGGGGCGTGCAGAGGGGCGAAGCCCCTTTGCCGGGAGTCTGAGGGTGTCCCTCAGTCCCATTCTTCTTTGCCCCCAAGAATGGGGGCCAGGGGGTTGACTGATATCCCCTGATCATCGATCCTGAAGGAGAATGAAGATGGAAGTCATAGTCTACTCCACACCTACTTGACCATACTGCGTCTACGCGAAAGAGTTTCTTTCGCAGAAGGGTGTCCCGTACATTGAGAAGGATGTCTCCAAGGACAGGGCGGCCGCCCAGGAGATGATCCAGAAGACCAACCAGATGGGTGTGCCCGTGATCACCGTGGGCGACCAGTACGTCATCGGCTTCGACCGCCCCCGGCTGGAGCAGTTGCTTTCCGGCCAGGGCGGCGCGCAGACTGCGCAGAAGGTGTCCTTCGGCCTGCAGATCGCCGATGCCAGCAAGATAGCCCAGAAGGCTGGCGTCGTGCCCGTCTTCGGCGCCTTTGTCGGCAGCGTCAAGCCCGGTTCACCGGCAGAGAAGGCCGGCCTGCAGCAGGGCGATGTCATCACCGAGATCAACCTGCGTCCCATCAGCAACGCCGACGATCTGGCGAAAGCGCTCTCGGGGCTGTCACCGGGCAACCGGGTGACCATAGCCTTCCTGCGCGGCCAGCAGAAGCTGCGCACCGAGACCGTAGTGTGACTATAGAGTCGTGCTCGTCCGATTCTCACGGGCAGCACGCCGACGGCATGGTATCATTCGGCCAGCATCGGGCCATACGAAAAGGAGGTGCGTCATGGCCATTGACCAATCCACTGAACGCCGAATCGATCGGCTACGCATCTGGAACATCGCGGTCGGGCTGATTCTCGCAGCACAAGCGATCATGATGGCGATCCTCACCAACAGCTTCTCGCTGCCGGTGACGGCCACGTTCATGACGGGTCCGCCCGGGACCACCGCCGAGCTTCATCACCTGTTCAATATCGCCATCGGATGGGGCGTTTTTGCGTTCCTCGCCATCTCGGCCGGTGCTCTGTTGATTATTGCGTCGCCGCCCGTCTTTCCATGGTATAAGCGGAACCTGCTCGAGAACCGCAACTACGGGCGCTGGATCGAGTACTTCTTCAGTTCTTCGATTATGATCGTGTTGATCTCTCAAATCACCGGCATCAGCGACATCGCCGCCCTGCTGGCCATCGCCGGCATCAACGGGTGCATGATCCTCTTCGGGTTGCTCATGGAGAAATACGAAAAACCGGGCAAGGCGAGCTGGCTGCCGTTCTGGTTCGGCAGCTTCGCGGGCATTATCCCGTGGATCGCGATCGTGATCTACGTCTGGGCGCCGGGGCTCAACGTATCGCCGCCCGGCTTCGTCTATGGCATCATTGCCTCGCTCTTTGTCTTCTTCAACTGCTTCGCGGTCAACATGGTGCTGCAGTACAAGAAGGTGGGTCCCTGGCGGGACTACCTGTTCGGGGAGAAGGTCTACATCATCCTCAGCCTCACGGCGAAGGCGCTGCTCGCATGGCAGGTGTTCTTCCCGGTGCTGCGCTCAGCCTAGAAGTGGAGCGGATGTCACCGCTGGCCCGGACGAACCGGGCGGGCGCACCGTCCGTAGATGCGACTAGGATATCGGCTCCTCACGACAGCGCCAATATGGATATCGTTCTGTGACGAGTGCTCAGCATCCAGAGACATCATTGAGATGGCCGTGTGTTATAAGAATGTTATGAGAGTAGGGATACAGTCCGGCAATTACCTGACCGCGAGCCGGCGCGATTGACGCTGTGAGACACAAGGAGACCGTGCTGTGCTAGGAGATAGAACGGGAAGCGTAGCAGCATCAGTTGCCGATCTAGAAGAGCTCACCGAGCGTAAGCGGGTGGAGCAAACGCTGAAGACAGAGGAAACACAGGGGGCAGCCATAGAATGGCTCCGAGCACTGATAGAGAACGCCTCGGACGGTGTCGCGCTCTTGGACGACAAGGGGATGATACTCTATGAAAGCCCGTCTGCAGAGAGAATACTCGGACAAGAACCAGAACAGTTGGAGGGGACGAACTTCCGTGATCTCATCCACCCGGATGACATGCAGCAGGCGATTTCCCTCCTTGAATCCGTGATGGAGGCCCAGGGCAAGACTGTCGTTTGCCAGTTACGTTTCAAGCACAAGGATGGTTCATGGCGCGCAGTTGAGGCCACAGCACAGAACCTTCTCCATGATCCCCGGATAGGCGGGATTGTTGTCAACTATCGCGATATCACCGAGAGCAAGAAGGCGCAACAGGAGCTGGAACAGAGCGAGAAGAAATACCGCCTGCTGGCCGAGAATCTGACAGACGTCATATGGACCATGGATACCAACTTGAGATACACGTACCTGAGCCCCTCCGTGACCAGTCTGCGGGGCTACAGCGTTGAGGAAGCCATGGCCCTATCGATGGAGGAAACCACGACCCCCACCTCCCTCCAGGCCTTCCTGAGTGTCATGGCCGAGGCAAAGGCCAAAGAAGGCCTTGGGTCAAACAGTGAGCACTCTTCAGTAACGCTGGAGCTTGAGCTGACCCGCAAAGACGGCTCGACAGTCTGGGCGGAGAACAGGATCACCTACCTGCGTGATTCAGAAGGCCGACTTACTGGTTGCCTGGGAGTCTCCCGTGACATCACCGAACGCCGGGAGGCAAGCAGGCAGCTTGAACAAAGCCTCCAGAAGCTGGAAAGGACCTTGGACGGCACCATCCAAACCATAACACGGACGGTGGAATGCAGAGACATTCATACCGCCGACCACCAGAGGCGGGTGGCCCAGCTTGCCTGTGCCATAGCTGAGGAAATGGGCTTTACCCCTGAGCAGGTCGAGGTGGTCCAAGTGGCCGGGCTCCTTCACGACATCGGCAAGCTCTCTCTGCCTCAAGAACTCCTCAACAAGCCTGGCAAGCTGACCGATGCCGAGTTCCAGCTGATCAAAACCCACAGCCAGACAGGCTGCGACATGTTGAAGCCTGTGGAATTCCCCTGGCCGATTGCCGACATTGTGGTCCAGCACCACGAAAGGATGAACGGCTCCGGCTATCCTTCAGGCATCAAGGAAGACGAGCTCCGCATAGAGGCCAGGATACTGGGCGTGGCCGACGTTGTTGAGGCTATGAACTCCTATCGGCCCTACCGACCCCCGTTGGGTATGGACAAGGCCCTCGGACAGATATCGCGCAACAGAGGTATCCTGTATGACCCCAGAGTGGTAGATGCTTGTGTGCGGCTCTTCACTGAGAAGGGATTCCAGTTCGAAGACTGACGGTTCTGGTGTAGCGCCTCCTGATTATCGTTCCGTCCATGCGGTGCACGGTCCGGTGTATTTCAAAGCTCTCGACGACGCTGGTTTCTCCGCCGTCAATTCTCTGGTTGAAGACGTCTTCGTGCTGACAGCGTCCTTCAACGTCAACCTGTTCCGACCCATAAAGTCTGGTGAAATGAAAGCCCTTGGCAAGGTTGTCATGTCGTCAAGGAACCTGTTTGTTGCCGAAGCAACACTGATGGACAGTGAGGGTCAGGAGGTTGCCCGGGGAATCGGCACCTATGCCGGAAGCAAAGCCGCCTTATCGCCGGACATCGGCTATGAGTAGGGCTTCACCCCATGCTCTTTTGTGCCCAAATGCTTTCGTCTGGCCGGGCCGCTGACCTCGCGCATCTTTCCTACGGTCCGGTCTCAGCCGTATTCCAATGCTACGGCTGCAGCCTGGTTACGTCAGAGAATCCGGAGACGAAGTAGTCTTCAACCTCAACTGAACATACTGCCACTTCCGGCGACCCGATGAATCCCACCAGGCTGGGGTGTTTGGCCAGGTAGACTCCGGCCAACTGCTCCCTTTCGTGACCGGTGGCCTCATGAGCCGGGCCCAGGGCGGTGATCGCCATAGCGTTTCTGAAGTCCGAGTCGTCGTTCGACCGGCTGTCGATCACCAGAGCTACTCTCGGATCTGATGTCAGGTTGGAGAACTTGCGGCTGTCGCGGTGCGTGGCGAAGACCAGTTGCTTCAGATCGTCGGTCTCAGCAAAGGCCACCAGCGAGCCATAAGGCTGGCCTTGCCCCTGAGTGGCCAGAACGCAGAATCTCTGAGCAGCGAATACGTCCTTCAAGGTCTGCCGCAGGTCGCCGGAATCGTTCATGGCATCAACTCTCCTTTGGCCTAACTGCTCGCAGTTGCGACTAAAATATCGACTCCTCACGACACACCTTGTAGCTGGCATCCCCGGACATGATGTCCCCCTTGCACGCCAGGTACCTGTGCTTTCCCTTTTCCCAAAGGGCCTTCTCCTTGTCCGAAGAGAGAATCAGTGGCGGCACCTCAGTCGGCTTCCCCGTTTCATCCACTGCGACCATGATGAAGTAGGCGGTCAGTGCGTGAACCTTCTGCTCTTTGACGATGTTCTCCGACCACACCTCCACCAGCACTTCCATGGACGATCGCCCGACAAAGGTGAGCGAGGCCTTGACTGTGACCAGGTCATAGACCTTGATCGGCAGGTAGAAGTTGATCCCTTCCACCCGTGCGGTGACCGTGTCCCGGTGTGAGTGCCTCACGGCGACTACTCCGGCCGCAGTGTCCATCATCTTCATGATCTCGCCGCCGTGGGCGAATCCGGCCCGCCCGGCCAGATCCGGCCAGATCATCTGGGACATGCTGATCGCCGAGTGTGCAACGTCTCTGCCTTCCATTTCCCATCCCTCCTTAGCGTTATGTCAAGACTTGTGCCCGTCCGAGGGCAGCGGTCTCCGCCTGTCACAAACCCTCTCCACGACGGCGGCTCCAGGCCCGGACCAGTCACGAGTAATCGCGCAGATGGCCCCAGTCCTCCTTGACATCATATCGTGCTTGTGCAGCATGAAACTGGATCCAGACCATCGCTGCATCAAGATCAGGGTGTGCCTGAATGAAGAGTCGATCCCCAAACCGGATCGCTTCAAGAGCCAGGGGCAACTCACGATGGAGGATACCGTTGCGCATGCCGGCTGTCCCAAAGACGACACCACCGCTCACATGACAGTGAACCATGAGATAGGCGTTGCCCTTCTCCACTTCCCAACCCGCCAGGACTTCATCCCTCATCAACCTGGTGTACCATTGCGAGACCCTCTTGCGGTCGAAATCCGCTCCAATGGACAGGAATAGCTCCCCGGTGATGTCAGAGTGCGTCAGAGTGTAGCGGCGTGGCGACAGCGGCTCGGCCTGGCTGACGCCGGGCAGGTAGGTGACGTGGAGTTTCGCCGGTTCCAAACGCCGCATTTCGGCTCACCGCTCGGAGTCTTCGTTTTCTCTGGCGCAGTTCGATATTCGCCTGTCAATCCCGGACCTGATCCGGCATACCGGTTTTCCCAGCGTGCTACGAAACTCGACGCAACGCTGCGAGCGCCGCGTGATAGCCACACATGCCATGGACTCCCGCACCCGGTGGAGTGGACGACGAACAAACGTAGATGCCGCGGACCGGAGTCGCGTAGGGACTGCCGCCCAAACCCGTTTGCAGGAGTTTCCTGAGGTTCTGGACACCGCCGGCGATATCGCCGCCGACACAGTTGGCATTCAGCCGTTCCAATTCAGCGGGCGGCATCTTGTGAGTCTTGATGATGCGATCGCGAAAGCCGGGGGCAAAGCGCTCCACCTGGGCCTCAATGGCCGCCGTCATATCGATAGTTGACCCATTGGGCACATGGCAATAGGCTCCCGCCATGTGCTTCCCCTCCGGGGCACGAGCCGGATCGAAAAGGCTCTGCTGCGTGAGCAGGACAAACGGCCTCTCCGGAAGCTTTTCGCGCCAAATATCAGCCTCGGCTTCAGCGATCTCCTCCAGCGAGCCACCCAGATGGACAGTGGCGGCCCGCCCGCATCCTTCGGCCCGCCACGGAATGGGTCCATCGAGCGCCCATTCGACCTTGAAGGCTCCGGGGCCGTAGCGATATCGCTTGAGCTTCTGCTGATATCCATCGGGGAAGCCCTTGACCATCGGCAGCAGCTGTCGCGGGGTAACGTCCAGCAGAATGACGCGCGCCTTGGGCAGTCTCTCGATGGAGTCAATAGTAGCGCCGGTGACGATCTCCCCTTTGAGGGTTTGGAGATAGGCCGCCAGCGTCTCGGCGATCCTCTGTGACCCGCCTTTGGCAATAGGCCAGCCGACGGCGTGGGCCGTGACGCACATGACCAGCCCGATGGCGGCACTGCCCAACCTGTCCAGCGGCATGATGGAGTGCGCGCCCAGGCCGGCGAACAGCGCTCTGGCACGCGGCCCGGCGAATACCGTTTCAGCCAGGCCGGAGGCGGAACGAATGGCCCGCAGGCCAAAACGGGAGAATACCAGGGGATGCCTGGGGAAGCTCAAGGGGCGCAGCATGTCGCCGGCCAGATCGTCCCAGTGCCCGACGAGTGGCTCGAGCAGCTTCTGGTATGATCTCGCATCTCTCTCCAGGTTCTGTGCCGTGGCCTCGACCGAGCGCTCCAGAACGACTGCCGTCCCATCGTCCAGCGGGTGCGCCAAGGGTGCCGGGGAGTGAATCCACTCCAGACCATGTTCGGCGAGAGGCAGCGTCCGCAGAAACGGCGAAGCCACAGCCAGAGGATGCACCGCGGCGAAAACATCATGCTGGAACCCCGGCAGGGTCACCCCTGCCGTGAAAACGCCTCCGCCGACCGTCGCCCTGGACTCGAAGACGGCGACGGAGAGGCCCGCCTGGGCCAGCTTCACGGCGGCGGCCAGGCCGTTCGGCCCGGAGCCGACGACCACCGCATCGTACGATCGGGAGCTCTCCATCTCAGACGGAGTCATTTCTTGAATATCCGGACCACCCGGCGGAGAGGCCATATCAGGAGGTACGCCAGCGTCCATAGCTGGGCGTTGTACCTGATGTTTCCAACCTGCGACCACTGCATCTTCGGCGCGATAAGCCTCTTCTTCAGCGTTGGCTGGCTCTTGACATCAAGGTGCTTGGCCAGAGACCTCAAAACATGCATCCACGTCTGCTCCTGGAACTTGGCTCCATGGAGGCGGAAAGCGATTTCGTAGACGGGGTCGTTGGCCCGGGCCAGACCCTGGATCTGACAGACCGTATCATTGGATTCCTTGAAGACCCGGAACGTCACCCAGCCTGACTCCGGATGTCCCTGTGGAGTCATGAATGTGAATGAGACATCGTCGGCATAGCTCACCAGCACGCCGGTGAGTATCGGCACTCCCAGAACGGATGAACGAATCAGCACCGTCTCGCCGGCCTTCATGCCGGCAGGCGAGGGATAGAAATTGTTCTGCGGTGGCTGGAAGCGGACGAAGTTCTCTTTCGTGGTGGCCGCGATCTCGACTGGCGTTCTCTTCGCATCAGAGAAGCGCAGCTCATAGGTCTTCTCCCACATCTGGCCGAATCCCCTGATGGGCCCTACGGTACGACGCCCTTCCACGTTGAGGGTGCTTACAGATCCCGTCACCTTGGTGACACGCAGCTTGTCCACCGGCTTGGCCCAGTGTATGGCACCACCCCGTCTCACCTCAGCCGGAGAGTCCGAAGCCACCTCGAATCTCCTGGGGCTGCCAGGGCCGGCAGTCTCTGCGGATATCGCCTTGGAGGACAGAGCTGCTGCTCGCGTATCGTGGGCGGGCATGATCTCTTCCAGCCCGGTCAACCGGAACACATCTTTGAGCTCACTCTTCAGCCCGGCAGCCGTCAGTCCCATCTGGCGGCTCTTGGCGGAGATGTAGAGCTTCACCAGCACGCTGCATCCGCCGCTGTCCATGCCGGAGACACCGGCGAAATCCAGGATGATCGATCGGGTTCCCTGGCTGCCGGCGTGCTCGAGAGCCTCCATCATGGCGGTTTCAGCGGCCGCGGTGACAACCCCTTCTAGAGCAACGACGGCCACCGATTTAGTGATCTGTAGAACATCTAGGCTGAGGCTGACTTGGCTCATGGTACTCCCCCTTCGAGAAAGGATTGCCCTCTTGGACAGTAGTTCGTATCGATTTGGTGGTTCCCGTGTCGGACGGGATGTCATCTCTCACCTGAGCGCATGAGAAGCAGGGATGGCATCATCGCGACGGTCGCCGTATGCCACAGAGTATATCACAAGGTGACAGTCATTCAGCGCATGGAGTTGACGCGCCTACACTCGATGGCACACGTGTGAGGTTGCACAAGCCGGACATATTGAGAACCTCCCGGCTGGCTCGCCAAGTCGTTCGCCTTATGGGACGTTAGGTCACTGTCGCCGAAGGATGATCCTGCAGCGGATGGGTCCTCAGAACCAGCGAGTAAAGGTAAGGATAGTTGGACCGCAGGTGCTGCACATACTCCAGCCACTGAGCGGCCAGGGCTCCGAAGGCTCTCCCGATGTCTGCCCCGATGTGCGCCTCATCGCTTTTCGGCAGGTTCTGCAGCTGGGGTCTGGCCTCCAGTTCCTCGGCCAGATGAGAGACCGCCCAGAGCATGTCCGTGAATCTCTCATGCTCCAGCAGATTGGGGTTCTCCAGCAGTCTCAGCACGAGATCTCGTTCATGGCTGAGGAAGTCCTTCAGGGCTTCCAGATTGATGGCGCGGCCATCTGCCTGTGGCTTGAGGCTGTCCGCGAAGGCTGTTGCCTGTCGGAAGTCATTGGTATTCCAATTGGGTCTGACTCCAAGGCGAGCAACAACCTGAGGCCGATCGAACCCGGGCAGCAGTTCCCCCAGCAGGCGCGTCCCCATTTCGCTGAAGAAGACCCCCACCACCATGTTCATCTTGGTGAGCATAGCCTGTTTCTCGCGCCAGCTAAGGATGCGGTCGATGATCAAGCCCACCAGGAGGACCTGCAAAGGAAGAAAGGCGAAGTCACCCAGGAGGTATATGTAGATGTGATGTGCATCACGAAAGATGAGATAGTGAATCAGATAGAGCATGACTGAGGTCGCCAGGAGAATGATGGCCGCCGCGACCAGAAACCCATGTTTTCTCATGATATCCTCCGACTTTGCCCAGTCTGCTGGACAATGCCCCCAACTCGGCAGCACCTTCTCTAAGTCCAGACGGCAGGAAAGAACCCGAAACACGCCGTCTCACCTTGAGCGGAGGAATCCATCCCCCGGTGCGCTTCTTGGCTTACTTCAGTTCCTTCGCTACTCCCCCGTAGAGCACGCCCTGCGCGGTGATGAGCTTCCGGTACTTCTGTTCCATTTTCTTGAGATCCTTCGCCTTCACCGCTTTCAACAGGTCTCCCTCGATCTCAGTCACATCCAGGCGCTCGTAGTAGTCCATGGTTTCCTTGAGGTGCGCCAGAACGATCTTGCCCGTAAGCACCGGATGGTTGTTGGTGACATTGGTGTCCGCATACATGGTGCCATGTTCCAGTTCCACCTCCAGGCCCATCCGGAATTCCTCTACGGGAACCTTCATTCCGCCGGTGTTAGCCGCCTTAAGAATGATGGCAGCCTCCTCCGTGGTCACTTTGGTATCCTTCCGGACTGACCAGTCCTTCAAGCCAAGCTCCTTGCACACCCTCTTGACCTCAGCTTTGGTTACGTATTCTGGCAACTTCATTGAAACGTTCTCCTTTCTGAATGTGGAATAGTGATCCAACTGCCTATGCGCTTTTTCAACCCCCTGAGCCCCCATTCCTCCTGAGACGTCCTCCTGAGGCGGATCTTCGATCTTGGGGGGATAGAAAGTACGCAGAGGGGCTGCGCCCCTCTGCACGCCCCGGTGGGTGACACAGGCGAGTCAAGGCTCTTCTGTCGTTCCCGCGAAGGCGGGAATCCAGGGACAACAGATCACACTGTCTCATAGCCTTGTTCCAACCCCCTTGGTCACCAAATCCACCTCAGTCCCCCTTTGGCAAAGGGGGATTCAAGGGGATTTCGTACTTGATGACACCCCTCATCCTGAGGCGAGTCTGCGACCAGACCATCGGCATCCGCCTGAGGCGAACTGCCCTTCTGCACAACAATCGGGTCCTAGTCAGGCCCGCCCTGCAGGAACTTAACTATCTCCTCCATGTCCGGCTGCTGGGCAATAGGGTATGTCTTGGCGAAGATCACCTTCCCCTGTTCGTCGACCAATATGTTGGCCCTCTCTGAGGAGCCTTCCTTCTCCCTGAAAACGCCGTACGACTTCGCCACCTCGCCGTGAGGCCAGAAATCAGAGAGCAGACTCGTATTCCTGACAGCCATGGATTCAGCCCAGGCCTTGTTCGACGGCACGGAGTCAACACCTATACCCAAAGCAACGGCGTTGAGTTTGTCAAGCCGCGGATGGTTGTCTTCCAGTGACTTCATCTGGTCATGACAGACCGCCGTCCAGGCCATAGGCCGAAACGAAAGCAGTACCCTTTTCCCGGCCAGACCCGATAGCTTCACCGTCTTGCCGTTCTGGTCTTTCAAGGCAAAATCCGGCGCCTTGCTCCCAACTCCTATCATCGCTGCCCCTCCTCTCATAATGCGTGCAAATCTACCTTGTCAACGCCTTCGGCTCGCTCTCTTCCTCGGCGGGAACACCAGAGTGCCGCCCAGTTTCCCCAGTGACAGCACCAAGCCCGACATGACCAGCACGAGGGCCAAGTATATCCAACCGACCGTCTCGCGTTCAAGAAGCGCGTCACGGTTCGACGCCCACAGAACGATGGTGATCACCCCGGTCACGAAAAGGGCTGCGGACAGGCTACCCTTTCTTTTGAACGTCGATGTCAGCTTGTGCCCGTGGTTCAGCCACCAACTGACGGTCCCCGTCAGAATGGCAATCGGCGAAATGATGGCCCCGGCCAGCAGCGCATAATACGCCCCGTCCACCAGGCTCTCGATCCCTGTCATCAGATACACCACCAGAAACGCCGCTGAGGCCAGTGTCAGGGCGATGGGGAAGTGCACGGAAACGGGATGCGGGTGCAGGTCGAGGTAGAGACTCAACACGGCAGGCGCCTCTTTCTGCTCTGCCACCACCAGCTTGCCCACCAAAGGCAGGCGCTGGAAAACGCTCTCGTCATGAGGGGCGGCGGCGAAGTCACTAGTGAGATCTCTCCCGGCTTGGTGACGGAGCTGGTGCATGCCTCCGGACCACAGATCACTTCCTGACACGTCATACACTACGCCACGGAAGCCTATGTAGGCCGGGCGTCCGTCTTGCCCGTCGCATCTCTTGAGTTCATCTTCTCTTATTTGCTTTTCCACGTTGCCTGGACCCTTCGGTTCTTTCTTCTTAGACTCCAGCCCTCCGAGAGACGCGAGGCTCACAACGCTGTTTCAACCCCTCGCCCCCACTCCTCCTGAGGCGTCCGCCTGAGGCGGATTGGGAAGAGAACGGAAGTTGGGGGACACCCTCACACTCCCGGCGGGAAACATCCCGCACCTCTCCCGGGACAGCCTCCTGAGGCAAGCTCTGGTCGATGTTGACTAGCGGAGCCACAGCATTGGATGGCCCCAGGCCTGGCATCCTCTAGAGCTTCAATCCCTTGGCGACGCGCTTGCCCAGCTCAGGGTCTGCCTTGGTGAAGTTGACCACCACTCGCTTCTGTATCGAGTTCTCTGCTTTGCCCAGAGAGTCGACGATGTTGTCAATCAGGTGCTCGCGCTCCACCTTGCCCATCGATCTGTACTTATGGCCTGCCTGCTCGAAGTCATTGGTGAGCCTGATCTTCTTCCGGTTCACATCGCCTTCGGCCCGGAACACGTAGGTGGCAGCCGCCGGGGCCTCTTTGGGCAGTCCTCCACCAAGGGTATTCGGTTCATAGTTCACCCGGCCACTGAAGGACCCGGTCTGCATGAAGCCATCACGCTGGTTGTTGTCTACTGGAATAATGGGACGGTTTATGGGGAGCTGCAGATAGTTCGGACCCAGCCGGTGCCGTTGCGTGTCGTTATAGGAGAAAGTCCTCCCCTGGAGGAGCTTGTCTGCGGAGAACTCAATGCCGGGTACCAGGGTAGCAGGGCAGAAGGCCGCCTGCTCCGTCTCAGCGAAGAAGTTCTCCGGATTGCGGTCCAGAATCATCTTGCCCACGGGCATAAGCGGGAACTTATCTTCCGGCCAGATCTTGGTGGGATCCAACGGGTCGAAGGTCTGCTTCAACTCATCAGCTATCTTCATGATCTGGACGTTCAACTCCCATTCCACTTTCTTGCCGGAAGCGATGGTGTCATGAAGGTCACGGGTGGCAACATCCGGGTCTTCCCCGGCAAGACGAGCGGCTTCATGCCGGTCGATGGTCTCCACACCGGCCTTCGGTTTCCAGTGATACTTGACGTAGACCGCCTTGCCTTCGGCATCCACCCACTTGTAGGTATTCACCCCGAACCCTTCCATCGTCCGGTAGCTCTTCACTGTGCCCCGGTCGGAAAAGAGCCACATGATCATGTGAGTCGATTCAGGGGTCAGCGAGATGAAATCCCAGAAACGGCCATCGTCGGGAACGTTTGAATCCGGCGACGGCTTGAAGGCATGCACCATGTCCGGAAACTTCATGGCGTCTCTGATGAAGAATACCGGCAGGTTGTTCCCCACCAGATCGTAGTTCCCCTCTTCGGTATAGAACTTCACCGCGAAGCCTCTCGGGTCGCGGAGCGTCTCCGCGGACCCTTTGGAGCCCACCACGGTGGAGAATCTGACGAAGACCGGCGTCTTCTTCTTCGGGTCTTGAAGGAACTTGGCACAGGTATACTTCGCCATGCTCTTGTATAGCTGGAAGTAGCCATGGGCGCCGGCACCTCTCGCATGGACGACGCGCTCCGGGATGCGCTCGCGGTCGAAATGCGCCAGCTTCTCGATCAGATTCACGTCTTGCATCAATACAGGCCCGCGGTCGCCGACAGTCAGCGAATTCTGGTTGTTGGTCACCGGCACTCCCTGGTTCGTGGTCAGGTGTTTCTCTTCTTCCTTCACGATGTTCCTCCTCCAACCGGTTGAATGATGGCACCAGAGTCCGATTATACTCCTCAGATTCAACCGTGTCGGCTAGAAGTTCTCGGCCAGCAGCTCATAGAATGCCTGCGGGTGCTTGCAGGCCGGACATTCCTTGGGAGCCTCCGTACCCTCAAAGACATAGCCGCAGTTGGTGCAGTGCCATTTCACAGAGGACTTCTTCTTGAAGACCTCCCCGCTGCCGACATTGGCTGCCAGCTTCCGGTATCTGGATTCGTGGAACCGCTCCACCTTGGCGATCTGCTCAAACGAACGGGCAACCTCCGGGAAACCTTCTTCCTTCGCCGTCATCGCGAAATCAGCATAAAGCGTGGTCCATTCCAGGTTCTCTCCGGCCGCCGCCGCTTCCAGGTTGGACTTGGTATCCTTGACCGCTCCCGCCGGGTAAGAGGCGACTATCTCCACATCCCCTCCATCGAGATACCCGAAGAAGACCTTGGCATGTTCCTTCTCGTTCTCAGCGGTCTCAGTGAATATGTTGGCGATCTGCTCGAACCCCTCTTTCCTGGCTGTGCCGGCAGAATAGGTGTATCTGTTTCTGGCCTGGGACTCTCCGGCAAATGCCTTGAGAAGGTTCTTCTCCGTTTTGGTGCCTTTGACTGACTTTGCCACTTGTGACCACTCCTTTCTATCTGCTATTGCGATGAGTATGAGTCCACACTGATAAGACGGGCCAAACCCGAATCAAGCTTTCCCCGTGACCCACCGGACATTGTCCAGAATTCCGCTCCACAGTGTATGTGACTTCTGTCTCAAGGACTACAGATGGCTCGTCACCCAGCCCTGCCAGGGGTGCTGGGTCATATTTGGCGGAAGATCTGGGGAACGCGACGCTTTTGTCCAAGGTCAAGGTATGGGCGGTCTGCGTCTGCCCGGCGAGAAGGCTGGGTCTTTGACGCCCTAAATCGGCGCAACCGGAGACCTTTGGAGGTGTTAAGACCCGTTTCGCGACAGCTGGCGGGACGCTCCCGTTGGGGCACGTCACGAGTCACCGCTCAGCATCCTCAATATGCCATGGCACGGCACGTCACGAGTCACACGACTGCCAGGCAAAGCAGAGGCAAATCAGTCCTCTTTCCTGACTGCTATGGCCATACCGGCTGCCAGAGCAACAACAGCATAGGCCGCCATCACAGCTATGCCTTTGGCAAAAGTAGGGGTGAACTGTCGCATGACATTCCCGTGCTGCCCAGGGCCAAAACCGCTTGATCCCCCTAGCACACTAGTGATCAGGCCGGCGGAGTAAGTCACAATGTACCACGGTTCATGGTTCAGTAGCGTTATGATCATGACTATGATCGGTAGTATCATCAAGAGCGCCAGCAGACCGACAATGGTAGCAGACATGGAACGCTTCAGAATGCTGCTGACGAAGAATACGATACTTACAGCGGCGGTTGAGTAGATCAAGGCCGCTGCAAAGGATTTCCCAAGCTCTGCCGGTACGTTCCCCCAGCCAAACAGCTGTCCTATCTGCAGTGTCAGTACCAGATAATAGAGTGACACCACCAAGAAGGTTGCCATCAATGCGGCCACGAACTTCCCGGCAAAGATCGAGGACCGCTTCTGCGGCGTGGAGAACAGGAGCAGGCTGGTCTTCTTCTCAAACTCACCACATATGGCATCTCCGGCGAACATGGCAGCCGATATCAATACGAGGATGTTCATCAAGGCTAGGGATGTGCTGGCGAAGTTGTCTGCGGCCGTTGGGTGCTCCTTATAGTAGTAGATGTAGAAAAGGAGGGGTATAACAATCGCCAGCCCAGCCACAATGAAGAGCCTCCGGCGCTTCAGGTGTTTCAGCAGCTCAAACCGGAACGATAGCCATGTCTCAGAGACACCGGCCCCAATGCTCTGTACGTTTGTTGCCATCTAGTTGACCCCCTTCTCGTCACTCATGACAGAGACGTAGTAGTCTTCCAGTCCGACGCCTTCGTTGGCAAAAGACACGACGTCAAGGTTCAAAGACACGAGGAGTCTCAGTATTTTGACGCTTGACTCCGGCTTTCCATCGTAGTGCAGTCGAACCGTGCTATTCTTCACGTCTATGCTCTTTATCAGGTCGATGGATCTCAGTCGCTCGGTGTCTTGCGGAGACAGTGGTCTGAGGAACCTCACGGCTACAACCCCGTGGTCCATTCTCTGACCAATGCTCTCTATGGAATCCGATGAGATGACTTTCCCCTTGTCTAGAAAGATCACTGAATCGCATACCTCGGCGACCTCGCTCAGGAGATGTGAGCTCAGAAAGACGGTCATGCCCTCGCTGCGGAACTGCCGTAGCAACTCCCTTACCTCCAGGATCCCTTTCGGATCCAAACCGAGGACCGGCTCGTCGAGGATCAAGATGTCCGGTTTGTGCAGGATGGCTTTGGCTATGGCGAGCCTGCGCAACATGCCGGTGCTGAAAGTCCCGGTCTTCTTGTGCTCCCAGTCTGGCAGTCTGACCAGTTCCAGCGTCTCCTCTATTCTGCGGTCTATCAGGTCGCGGCGCATCCCGTAGACCCGGCCGAAGTAGGTCAGTATCTCGTGAGGGGTCAGGTAGTCATATACTCCGGGCACTTCGATCAGCGCCCCGATGGTGCGAAGAGCGTCTCTCGGCCTGGCTGCCACGTCTATGCTATTCACGTAAGCATGTCCCGAGGTGGGCCTGATCAGGCCGGTCAGTATCTTGATAGTGGTGGTCTTTCCGGCGCCGTTTGGGCCGACGTATCCTACCACTTCACCCCTCTTTATGTTCAGAGAGACCCCATCCAGGGCTTTGAAGGTCTTGCCGAATGTCTTGGCTAGGTTCTCCGTTCGAATTGCGTATTCCACCATTTCACCTCTTTGTCAAAATCGGGCTGCCTGCTTCAGGCCGTCCCAGAAACCCCTTTCAACCGCATTTGGAATCTGCCCGTAGAGTCCGTGTCCAACCCCCGGACCCCCAATCTTGGGGGACAGAAAGAAGATTTGGGGGGCACCCCCAAACCATCGGCATCCACCTGAGGCGGACTGCCCCTCTGCACACCCATGCGGGACGCGACAGCCTCCATCATCCTCGACGGGAGAGGAATCGAGCCTGCCTCGGACTTGATCCGGGGGTCGGAATGAAATGCCCCACACCTCAGCATCGACTCATCCCTGCACCCTCTCGGGATTTCGGGCTTAGAGATTGGTGACACCCTCAAGGGGCTTCGCCCCTCCGGGACTCGCTCGCCAGAGGAGTCACTCGATAAACACTTCCACAACGGAAGTATCGGAGGGCGGAAAGAGACGAGGGAGAATGAGACAGTCATTATGTAGCCTTCTTCAGATTCGAGGCTACTTTGCCCAGCAGGGTGAGCAAGATGGTCTGCTCCTCAACTGTCAGGCAGTCAAGGATGCTCTGGGCACTGTGTATTGCATGGCGCTGCATGGTCTCGTGGAGTTGCCGGCCGGCGTCTGTCAAATCCACTCTGACTACTCTACCATCCTCAGCATCAGGCAGCCTCTGCGCAAATCCCTGTTCCTCCAACATGCTGACAATGCGGCTCACGGTGGACAGGGGGAGTGAAAGGGCTTTGCTGAGTTCACCCATCGTTGGCTTGGGATCTCCACATAGCATACTGGCCATGCGATGGATGGTGGGGGGCCCGGCAACAAGATGAGGACTGAATTTGGGGTGAATGCCATCGAGTTGGCCCGGGAGGTGGTATCTCATCTCAGGAGGCATCGACGTGAGTTTGGGTAGTATCTCCATCAAGTGCTCCAGGAACCGATCTACTCGCTCGGTGGACGCGTGCTGCTCGGCCTCAGCGCTCATTGTTCTCCATCGGAATATATTTCCATTTTGGAAATATATCATGCTGCTTGGGAGTTGTCAAACGCATTTGATGGACCGGACTAACCGGCGTTTTTACCCGGTCTTTACTTTCGGCTGCTATAATCCGAGTCAGGAGCCATGCGCATTCTGGTTACTGAGGACGAAAAGGACCTGGCAGACGCTCTGGCCAAGGGATTGGAGCGCCAAGGCTACGCCGTGGATCTAGCCTACGACGGCGAGGATGCCCTGCGTCTGGCCAAGGTGAATGACTACGACCTCTTGGTCCTTGATCTGAACCTGCCGAAGGTCGACGGAATGGAGGTGTGCAAGAGGCTTCGCGACTCCGGATCGTCAATCGGGATACTCATGCTCACCGCCCGCTCCGGACTGGACGACCGCATCAACGGGCTGGATCTGGGCGCGCCGGGTTCTGGAGGACTCGAATAAGTAGACCTCCTCGGGCTGGGGGTTTCCAGTAGTGCAGCAGAAGGTCAGGGCCTGCTTGGCTCACCGAGCTGGATGGGAAGTAAGACCGCAACTTTCGAGAAGACATTCCCATTGGCCCACTGATGGCTCAGTTCGAGTCCACTACGGTGGCCTAGCCTCTCTCAACAAGTGGCAGGAATACGGTAAAGGTACTCCCTTCTCCCACTTGGCTTTCAACCTCAATCCTGCCATCATGAACCTGAGCGATATGCTGGCAGATTGACAGCCCGAGGCCGGCACCCCCATCAGCACGTGAGCGTGCCTCATCCACACGATAGAAACGCTCAAAGATATGTGGTAGATGCTCTTCTGAGATGCCGATACCTGTATCTCTGACAGCTATCACTGCAGTCTCTCCTTGCCTGACAGCGGACACTGATATACTGCCTCCACTCGGAGTATACCTGATGGCGTTTGCGAGGAGGTTCAGGGAGAGTTGCTGGAGCCTTGCGCTGTCTCCCCTTACGACAAGGTCCTCCAGTGGGCCAAGGTTGAACTGGAGTCCCTTTTCCTCACAGAGTACTTCTGCGTCTGGAGAGAGACCAACCAAGACCTCCTTGAGGTTAACCTCCTCAAAGTCCAGTTGTTCTCTGCCAGCATCGCTGCGAGCCAGAAACAGCAGTTTGTCAATCATGGCTGACATGCGCCCCGTCTCCTGAGAGATCAAGTCAAGGGACTTTCGGTAGTCGTCTTCTGTTCTTTCCCTGCGCAACGCCAGCGTGGATTCAGCTCGAATAACAGCTACAGGCGTGCGCAGTTCATGAGAGGCATCGGCCGTGAACTGACGCTGGCGCCTAAATGCCATTTCCAGGCGTTCTATCATCTGGTTCAGGGTCAAGGCCAGTCTTCCCAGCTCATCA
>Ga0315291_10000877_pt1 | contig 40077 bp, 34 predicted proteins | sample YL17G12_20_MG_FD_203070 | JGI IMG/M metagenome (GOLD analysis project Ga0315291, IMG submission 203070) | Sediment microbial communities from Yellowstone Lake, YNP, Wyoming, USA - YL17G12_20 | ecosystem: Environmental > Aquatic > Freshwater > Lake > Sediment | place: USA: Wyoming | collected...
AGGCAGGGCTACTGTCTGCGGCCAAGAGGAAGCTGGGTCCCACGGCCAACATTGAGATAAAAGTCGATATGGAAGCAGGCAAGATAGGAATGTGTGTGAAGAAGAAAGTGACGACGCGGGTGCACGATCCCGTTACGGAGATAAGCCTGGCCGAAGCCCACAAGACAAAGAAAGATATCAAGTGTGGAGATACTCTGTCTGTTCAGTTAAGCATTGAAGAATTTGGACGGAACGCAATACAAGCAGTCAAGCAAGTGCTTGTCCAACGCGTAAGAGAGGCAGAGAGAGAGCGTATCTACAGTGAGTATCAGGGAAGGATCGGCGAGATCGTCAGAGGCACCGTTCAACAGGTGGATCGGACGTGCATAATTGTGAAGCTCGACAGGACGGAAGGGATTCTGCCTACAAAGGAAATGATGCCTCGTGATAGATTCAGGCACGGCGACTACGTGAGAACGTGCGTCATTGGAGTCGACAGGTCGAGCAAGGGTCCACAGGTAGTGCTCTCGAGGACCCATCCGGACTTTCTGAAAGGGCTATTTGCCAGCGAAGTACCTGAGGTCGCCGATAAGATAGTCGAGATAAGAAACGTGGCCAGGGAAGCAGGAAATCGGACAAAGATCTGCGTTGTTTCCAATGATGACAAAGTCGATGCCGTGGGTGCGTGTGTGGGCGTCAAGGGTTCGAGGGTACAGGCTGTCGTGCGCGAGCTAGGCGGGGAGAGGATAGACATTGTTCCTTGGAGCTCTGACGCGGTGGTGTTTGTGACGAGGGCCCTGAGCCCCGCTAAGGTACTCGAGGCCAGGGCGTTTGAGAACGAGAAGAAGACGGAGGTCGTCGTCAGTGACGACCAGCTTTCGCTGGCGATCGGTAAGGGCGGTCAAAATGCCAGACTTGCTGCCAAGCTGACCGGCTGGAAGATAGACTTGATGAGTCTTTCTCAAAAAGAGAAGCTGTTGGCTGAAGAGAAGGCCCTGAGAGTCGATATCGAGAGTATTAAAGGCATTGGTCCGAAGCTTGCGGACAAACTCATCGAGGCGGGCATCGAAACTGCTCAGGATGTTGAGAAGCATGGTGTGAAAGGTCTGGTTGAAATCCAGGGTGTTGGCGAGAAGACTGCCGAAAAGCTCGTGATCCTGGCGAGCCTTGCAATAACTCAGGCGAGAGAAAACCTGATGCATGAGAGAGCCAAGATGGCCCAGGAGGCGAAGGATGCGGAAAGGGCACGCACGCTCGCCGAGGTGGTCGAGAAGCCCGAGGTCGTCGCTGAGGGTGAAGACGGGTCTATTGCGCAGGTTCAATCCGAAGCCGATCTGAAAAAGGATGCTTCTCGAGATTCCGGCGACGTGTCCGATTCTGCTCAGGTTGCTGAATCAGAGTCAAAAGCAGAGGCTGAAGAGAACGAGGATGAGGATGAAGACGACAACGGCGACGACGATGACGAAGATGATGACGATGACGACACTGATAGCGATGAGGATGAGGCGAGTGCTCTCTCAGAAACTGATAGAACATCTTGTGAAAAGGCAAGGCGCCGTTAGGACCGACCGCTGATAGGAACTGGACCCTACTGGAGGTGTCTCTTTGGGTAAACCGCGTGTATATGAGGTGGCCAAAGAACTGAATATCTCGAGCGTGGCACTTCTTGAAGTGATACGAAGCTTCGGGATTGAAGTCAAGAGTCACATGAGCACCGTTGACCGCGATGTCGTCGAAAAGGTGAGGAAGAAATTCGAGAAAGAAAAGGCAGCGGTCAAGGAAGAATACGCCCGCAGAATGGAGAAGCGGGCTGCCAGACTCGAGACCGAGGCAAAGGAACGAGCCGCCAAAGTCGTAGTCAAACCCCCTGAGAAGAAACTGCGGGCTCGTATGCCTCGGAAGAAAAAGAGGGTCGTAGACGAGAAGGCCGTGCGGGAAAGTGTGAAGCGCACACTCGCCGGAATGGATGTTTCGAAGGTAAGAAGGCGAAGACGCAGGGAAGAGGGTGAGGCTCTCGTTGTTGAAGAGCCGAAGCTAATAAAGGTCAGCGAATATCTCACAGTTGCGGAACTTGCAACACGCATGGGATGCAAGCCGAGCGAGGTAGTGGCTGCTTGCCTTGAGCTGGGCCTCATGGTGAACGTCAATAAGAGGCTTGACCGGGATAGCATAATCACCGTTGCAGACGACTTCGGATACGCGGTCGAATTTGTTTCGGAGTATGGGTCCGAGCTTATCGAAGAAGCTCCGCCGGAGGAAAAGGCGCTTCTAAAGAGGGCGCCGGTTGTCACCATCATGGGGCACGTCGACCACGGCAAGACCTCTCTTCTGGACTACATTCGAAAGAGCAACATTATCGCCGGGGAATTTGGTGGAATCACGCAGCACATCGGTGCATACGAAGTCGAGCTCGAGGGTGGGAGGGTTGTTTTTCTCGACACGCCCGGCCACGAGGCCTTCACCGCGATGCGCGCAAGGGGCGCGCAGGTCACAGATATTGTGGTTATAGTCGTTGCCGGTGATGACGGGGTCATGCCACAGACAATAGAGGCAATCGATCACGCAAAGGCCGCAGGTGTCCCGATAGTCATCGCAATAAACAAGACGGATCTTCCCGGTGTCAGGTCCGACCTTGTAAAACAGGGTCTTGCAAAAGCCAACGTTCTGGTTGAGGAATGGGGGGGCAAGACCGTCTGCGTGGAAATCTCTGCAAAGACGGGTAAGGGGATTGGCAAGCTTCTAGAGATGATTTTGCTCCAGGCCGAGGTTCTTGAGCTGAAAGCTGACCCCACGAGGAGAGCCAAAGGAGTAGTAATAGAGTCACAGGTTGAACAGGGCAGAGGGATCGTCGCGACCGTTCTCGTTCAGGACGGCACGCTCCGAATTGGTGATCCTTTCGTGTCTGGGTTGTACCAGGGCAAAGTGCGCGCGATGTGCAACGAGCGTGGTGAGAGAGTGAAGAAGGCAGGGCCTTCAACGCCGGTTGAGGTGCTCGGCTGGACCGGGCCTCCTCAGGCAGGCGACGGTTTCAATGTAACCAGGGACGATCGGGAAGCCAGGGAGATCGCCGCAAAGCGACAGCAGCTTCACAGAGAACACGAATACAGACTGCGTAAGCACATGACACTGAGCGACCTCTATGAGCAGATTAAACGCGGGGCAGACGAGCTCAGACTTGTGGTCAAGGGCGATGTCGGAGGCTCAGTGGAGGCCCTGTGCGATACGCTATCTGGCATCTCTTCAGAAGAAGTGCGGCTCAACATAATTCATAGGGGAGTAGCCAACGTGAACGAGTCGGACGTGCTGCTCGCGGCCGCCTCAGACGCGGTAATCATCGGCTTCGGAGTGGACGCTGAACCGAGGGCAGTGGAGATTGCCCAAAAGGAAAGCGTCGACATACGACGTTACAAAGTCATATACGAGGCCGTCGATGACATAAAGAAAGCTATGTCTGGGTTACTCAAGCCCGAGAGAAAGGAAACCGTAATCGGGTCTGCGGATGTCCGTGCAGTCTTCCGTCTCTCGAGGTCTGGCGTGATCGCCGGATGTTCCGTCAGTTCCGGCGTTGTACGGAGGAACGCCAAAGTGCGTCTTCTGCGTGATGGAAAGGTCCTTTTTGACGGTGCCGCTCGCTCTCTCAAGCGCTTCAAGGAAGACGTGAAGGAAGTGAGCGCAGGTTTCGAGTGCGGAATAGGCCTTGAGGGATTTGACAACATCGAGGTACACGACTTGCTTCAATTCTATACCGTCGAGGAAATCGCCAGGAGCATTTGAGCAGTAGTTTGAACACCTGCTGTGCGTTTTTCTCGTTGGCGTGGTTTTTCTGGTTTCTGCGAACATCGGCTTTCCCCCAATCTGTTTGCAATGGAGTCTCACGCGTTCCTGCTTCTGAAAAAGGAGTTGGGTCTTGCGAAAGGCTGGATAATTGTCAGCTTTTTTCGGGATTTGCAGACCATCCTTGTGTGGACATGAGCGAGTTTCAGTTTCACGGACTTTGTGCACTCTTGTTTGAGGCGTTTGCTTGATTGTAGGGACAGCAGTAATCGAGCTACACATTCCGGGTAGCAGGTCGCTGAAGGCAAAGCGCTCGGTTCTAAACAGAATCAAGGAGCGATTGCGAAACAGATTCAACGCGTCCATTGCAGAGGTCGACTATCAGGACTTGTGGCAGAGAGCGGTTCTTGGGGTTGCAGTGGTGGGTATAGAAAAAAGGGTCATCGAAGGCGTGCTTTCCAACATGGTCCGTCTGGTGGAGACAGAGACTAGAGCCGAAATCATCAGGGTGGAGACGGATTTCTACTGATGCCTGATCTACTTGAAGGTGAGTGAGATGAGTTCCCAGAGGACACAGCGGGTCGGCGACTTGTTGAGAAAAGAAATCAGCGAAATAGTCAGACTCAGAATGAAAGACCCCAGACTGGGCTTCGTCACGATCACGTCCGTCGAAGTGAGCCAGGACCTCAGACACGCGAAAGTTTACGTAACAAGCCCCCGTTCACATGAGGAGCTCGCGAGTAGCGTCGATCTCCTAGCTGGGGCCGCCGGCTTCATTCGCAGTGAGCTTTTCAAGCGCGTGACCCTGCGGTTCATACCAGAGCTTGCATTCAAAGCGGACAGTTCCATCGAACACAGCGTGCGAATAAGTCAGATACTCAAGGAGCTCGAAGATGAGACGCGCGGGAGGGAATCTTGAGCCTCGTTGATGTTACCAATCTTTTGAGGGATTCGGGTTCGTTTCTCCTGACGTCTCACGTGGATCTCGACGGTGATGCTCTGGGCTCAGAGCTGGGTCTTGCCCTGGTCTTAAAGAGGATGGGTAAGGACGTACGGGTAGTCAATCGGGATCACCCCCCCTTGTCCTATAGATTTCTCCCTGGCGCGTACTTGCTTGAAGATCTTTCGGGTGAAGTTGGTGACTTCGAGGCCGCTCTGGTGATTGACTGCACCTGCATGGAAAGAACTGGCGGCGTAGGGGCAGCGATATTGAATAAACGGATTCCGGTCGCGAACATAGACCACCATAACAGCAACGTGCAGTTCGGGAGCATAAACTTTGTTCGCCCCGATGTCTGTGCCGCTGCTCTTCTGGTACTTCAGATCATAGACCAACTCGGCCAAAGCGTGGGTCCCGAAGTGGCGACCTGCCTCTACACTGCGATTCTTGCCGAGACGGGCTCGTTTCGCTTTTCAAACACTTCTGCCGAAGCGCTCTCGGTCTCAGCCAGGCTTGCCGCCGAAGGTGCCGATCCTTCGGCGATTGCGGCTCAAGTTTACGACCGCAAGTCGCCCGCCACCTTGAGGCTCATCGGGAATGCACTTAGTTCGCTCGAAATGGCATTGGACGGTACCGTCTCCGTTATCTCTCTGGAGCGGTGCAAACCGGATGAAGGCAGGGTGGCAGGCGACGAACTTGAGGGCATCGTCAGTTTTGCCATGGCTGTGGAGGGCGTCAAGGCTGCCGTCTCTTTGAGAGAGCTTCCTGATGGGATTGTAAAAATGAGTCTTCGTTCCAGCGGAGCCGTTGACGTCGACCTCATCGCGCGCCAATTTGGTGGTGGAGGACACTCAAATGCTGCCGGGGCCAAGGTCAAAGGAACCCTGGTGGATGTGAAGGGGATTGTTCTTGAGAGAATCGCAGCGGCACTTGCTGGAAGATAAGGTACTCAACATAGATAAAAGCGCCTCGGTTACTTCTTACAGAGTCGTTGACCAGCTACGAAGATTACTCGAAACAGACAAGGCAGGGCACGCGGGGACGCTTGATCCTTTCGCCACCGGCGTATTGCTCGTCTGTACGGGAAAGGCAACAAAGATTACCCGCTTTCTGATGGAGCTCGAAAAGGAATACACCGGCACGATTACGTTTGGATCTGAGACAGAGACCGACGATAGAACCGGCAGAACTATTTTCTCGAAGAGTGATTTCTCCGTTTCGAGAGAAGACGTGCAGAAGGAGATGTCCGCCTTTCTTGGATGCATTCTTCAGCACCCACCCAGAGTTTCCGCCCTCAAGCAGCGCGGCGTACGTCTTTATGAGATGGCCAGACGCGGTGAGAATTTCGAGACGGAACCCAGAGAAGTTACGGTACACGATTTCAGAATACTCGAGTTTCGTTTCCCTCATCTAGATTTCTTTGTGCAGTGTTCGAAGGGAACCTACGTCAGAGCGCTTGCCAGAGACATGGGTAGGAGTCTTGGCTGTGGCGCGCATCTTGACAGCCTTAGGAGAACGAGGATAGGCACCTTCTCCGTCGAGGATGCAACAAGCGTTGAGAGTCTTAAGAGCATCGTGGAAGCGGGTGAGCTTGCCTCTTGTTCACGTAGCGCTATGTCGATTGACGAGGCTCTGTCCTTTATGCCGGCTTATACTCTCAAGGAAAGCGTCGAACAGAGAATTGTTCACGGCCAGAGCCCTGCTCTGAGTGAATTCGATGGGCTTGACGCAACGGTTCCAGCAAATCAGAACGTACGGATTCTATCGTCGCGGGGAGAATTTCTGGCGATAGGCAGAACCCCTTCCTCCGACCGCGACAACATAATCAAGTTAGAAAGGGTTATGGCTGAAACGTATGGCTAGAGAAATCTCGAGGGGCTCGGTGGCCACGGTAGGTGTGTTCGACGGGGTGCACCTCGGGCACTTTAAGATACTCGAGGTGGTATCCTCTCGTGCATGCGAACTCGACCTGGTCGCGACTGTCCTTACGTTTGACCCCCACCCTGACGAGGCGCTAGGAAAGATCGACACAGATCGATTCCTTCTAACGACCCAGCATGAGAAGGAACTGCTTCTGGCGAATCTCGGAATCGATCTGGCAATGGTGATAAAATTTACGCCGGCCCTGGCTCGTCTTGACACGGCCGGTTTTGTTCAACAATATCTCTTGAGTTCGCTCCGGCTCAAGGAGCTCGTAGTTGGGCACGACTTCAGGATGGGGAAAGATAGAAAGGGTGACAGGGCTTTGCTCAGCTTGCTTGGTGCAAGATTGGGCTTCTCTGTAATTGACGTCGAAGCCGTGGTGGTTGACGGTGCACCTGTGAGCAGCACCAGGGTGAGAGGAGCGGTCGTAGCCGGTGACATGGATGCCGCGGCAAGGCTTCTGGGTCGCAACTATTCCCTGGAGGGAACAGTTGTTGAAGGCGAAGGCATCGGTAAACGCTTGGGTTTCCCGACGGCCAATCTTTCTGTGCACGAGAAAAAACTGCTCCCTCCGGACGGAGTCTATGCGGGGTACGTGGAAGTTCGAGGTAAGACTTTCAAGGCCGCCATCAACATTGGTCTTCGTCCGACCGTGGGTGGCAAGAACAAACTCGTGGAGGCGTACATTATTGATTTCGAGGAAGACATACTTGGAGTACCGGTGGTCCTCACCTTCGTTGTCAGAATGCGACCCGAGAGAAAGTTCGTGAGCCGAGACGAATTGAAAAAAGCCATAGCCACCGACGTAGAGAAGATAGCGTATTTGCTTGAAATGAAATAAGTTGCAATGTATTAATGAGATTTAACTTGAGGGTTTTTGAGTGCCAAAAACGGGCCCATTTAAACTTCTTTTTGTGCAGTATTTTTCCTTTACTCTGTTTTGGCACCTGTGATAGAATGCCCACTCGGGTTTGAAAGTTACCTTAGGTTGTGTTGGGTGAGTAAGCTCCTTCGTTTGTGCGCAGCAAGGGAGGTGAGACGAGGTGCCGCTTTCCAAGGATAAGAAGAGAGGGATCATAGGGCAATTCCAATTGCACGAGCATGACTCTGGCTCGCCCGAAGTACAGATTGCTCTTCTCACCGAAAGAATAAAAACCTTGACGGAACATTTCAAGGTTCACAAGAAAGATCATCATTCACGTAGAGGCCTTCTCAAGATGGTGGGGCAGAGGCGCAGACTTCTGGATTACCTGAAGGCCACGCGGATAGAAAGATATAGGTCCCTTGTCAGAGAACTAGGGCTTCGAAAGTAGAAAGGGTAGCTCTCTCAACTCGTTTTGGTGTCGGACTTGCGCAGTGCGCAGGTCCGGCGGGAGCTATCTGTTTTTTTTGGAGGTAAGCAGATGTCTGACGTAGTTGAATTGGAACTGGCTGGCAGGACGCTGGCCATCGAAACGGGCAAAGTTGCGAAGCAAGCTTCTGGAGCGGTCACCGTCCGTTACGGAGATACCGTCGTACTCGTGACAGCAGTGGCTTCGGAAGAGCCGCTCGAGGCGTCGCTGGATTTCGTGCCTCTCCTTGTGGATTACAGAGAGAAGTCATACGCCGCTGGCAGAATCCCCGGAGGTTTCTTCAAAAGGGAAGGTCGACCGACCGAAAAGGAGATCATGAGTTCCAGGCTCATAGACAGGCCCATACGACCGATGTTCTCCAAGGAGTTCAAGAACGAGATTCAGATAGTAGCGGCTGTGCTCTCTTCTGATCAGGAGAACGACTCGGATATCCTCGCAATGGTGGGGGCCTCATCTGCGCTGTGTCTTTCTGATATTCCTTTTCCGGAGCCCGTTTCCGCTGTGAGAATAGGAAGAATAGACGGGAAACTGATAGTCAATCCCACGTTCTCTGAATTGGAGCGGAGCGACATGGATGTCGTTGTCGCCGGCACTACCCAGTCTGTCGTAATGGTCGAGGGTGGTACGAAGGACGTTTCAGAAAAGGATATCATAGAAGCTCTTTCTCTCGCACACGAGCAAATCGGTCGGATCAATGGCATTCAGATGAGGCTCAGAGAGAAATGCGGCAAAACCAAGATGGTGGTTCCGGCACGTGAGATGGATCCTCAGTTGCTCCAGGAGATGAGGACAAACTACCTCAATAGAATCAGAGAAACAAACAGGTTGTCCGATAAGGAGAAAAGGCAGGACTCTATAAAGAGAATCAAGAAAGAGGCCGCGTTGACCTACAACGAGAAATTCCCAGGGAAGGAACTCGAGATAAGCGGGATAGTGGACCACATCGAAAAGGATGACCTCAGGAAGATGATACTCAGTGAGAAAAGAAGGGTTGACGGCCGTTCCCCCAGCGAGATAAGACCCATCACCTGCGAGGTGGGTGTCCTTCCGAGAACTCATGGTTCAGCGCTCTTCACGAGAGGGCAGACGCAGAGTTTGGTTGTCACAACGCTGGGCACGTCACTGGACGAGCAGAGGGTCGAAGAACTCGAGGGAGAGAGCTGGAAAACATACATGTTGCACTATAATTTTCCTCCTTTCAGTGTCGGAGAGGTTCGACCCATGCGGGGACCCGGCAGGCGAGAAATCGGCCACGGCGCTCTTGCCGAGAGATCCATCCATCCGGTGATCCCGAGTTCCGAAGAGTTTCCTTACACAATAAGAATAGTGTCAGACATACTGGAGTCCAACGGCTCTTCTTCAATGGCAACGGTCTGCGGAGGGAGTCTATCCCTGATGGACGCGGGTGTCCCGATCAGGGCAGCAGTTGCAGGAATTGCGATGGGGTTGATCAAGGAAGGTGACTCGCTTGAGATCTTGACTGACATCCTCGGCATTGAAGATCACCTTGGGGACATGGATTTCAAGGTAACTGGTACACGCAAGGGTATCACTGCTTTCCAGATGGATGTAAAGGCAACCCACATCGGCTTTGATGTTCTGGGCACTGCGCTGGAGAGAGCAAGAGATGCGAGGACGCACGTGCTGGATGTCATGGACAAATGTATTTCTGCACCGAGGCCGCAGCTGTCGGTATACGCCCCCAGGATAACAGTCATACAGATCGATCAGGACAAGATAAGGGACGTGATCGGTCCTGGTGGTAGGGTCATAAAGAAGATAACAGAAGAGACGGGGGCACAGATCAACATCGAAGATACAGGTGAGATCAAGATTGCGTCTTACAACGCTGCAAATGGCGAGAGAGCCCTCATGATGATAAAGAATCTCACTGAAGATCCTGAGGTGGGACGTATATATCATGGCAAGGTCAAACGAATCGTGCCCTTCGGAGCCTTCGTGGAGATACTCCCCGGCAGGGACGGGCTTGTTCACATCTCAGAGCTCGAAAACAGAAGGGTAGCACGTGTCGAGGACGTTGTAAGAGAGGGTGACACGGTCATCGTGAAGGTGATCGGCGTAGACAGAGAAGGGAAGATCAAACTCAGCAGAAAAGCGGCACTTGGCGCTGCATCTTCTGCGAACAGCGAATAGTGATGCGTGACCGGGGTTTGCTTCTTCGAATTGAACGCACATGTTCCGGTAGGCGGAACCTTGTATTACTTGTCTAATAGCGAAATCCAGGGCCGACAATCGCGGTCAAGGTGCGGCGCGAAGCGCGATCAAGATTGAGGGTGTGTTCTGATTATGACTGAGGGCGTGTTTCACAGAGAGTGTCTCAACCAGGGCATAACCCTGGTGGCAGAGGAAGCCCCCGAGGTAAAGTCTGTCTCGATCGGAGTCTGGATTCGCTCTGGTTCCAGGAACGAAACGCAGGAACAATCCGGGCTTTCTCATTTCATTGAGCACATGGTATTCAAGGGCACAACGAGCCGCAATGCTCTCGAAATAGCAAAGAGCCTTGAATGTGTTGGTGGTCATCTGGACGCCTTCGCCTCGAGGGAGTTTACGTGTTTCTTTGCAAGGGTCCTCGAAGAGCATCTTCCCCTGGCTATCGACGTGCTCTCAGATATTGTCTGCAATTCGCTGTTTGACCAAAATGATATTGAGAAAGAAAAGCGCGTCATACTGGATGAAATAGGAACGCTCGAGGACACGCCTGACGATCAGATTCACGATCTTTTTTCCCAGATCGTCTGGAAGGATCACCCGCTGGGTCGTTCTATCCTCGGATACAGCGAGACAGTGAGTGCTTTCAACAGAAAGGGTCTATTGAGTTTCTTCAACAACAACTATTTTCTCTCAAACATGGTCATATCCGTGGCAGGAAAATTCGACTACGATGCTCTCTCGAACCTGCTCGGCAGAAGCTTCAAGCTTCCACAGGGCGGCGCATCGGCAGACGGTGGACCCCCATCCGATTACAGTCGTCAGGCAGAAGTGTTCGAAAAGGAGCTTACACAGGAGTATGTCTGTTTGGGCGCAAGGGGAATCTCGTACAATCACGAACTTCGATCTCCTTTGCTCGTGCTCAATGTCATTATGGGCGGTGGCATGAGCTCGAGACTCTTCCAGAGAGTGAGAGAAGAGGAGGGGCTTGCATATTCGGTTTACAGCTACGCGGATTTCTTCAAGGATTCCGGGCTTTTTTGTGCCTTCATGGGTGTACGTCCGGATTCCACAGAGAAAGCCCTCGGCATCGTGCTTGAGGAATTCGAGAGAACACTGGAATCCGGTCCATCCGCGGACGAGATAAGAAGCGCTCAGTCCCAGCTCAAGGGTTCTCTTCTCCTTGGGCTTGAAAGTATGAGTAATCGAATGGCGAGGTTGGCCAAATCGGAGATCTACTGCGGCAGGTACGTTTCCATGGATGAGCTTATTTCAATGATAGATCAAGTTGACGCTGGAACGATCGCCAGAGCAGCCGAGCTGGTCCTAAGCCGCGAGAAGCTCTCCGTTGTTGCCCTCGGGCCGTGCCCGAAAAAAGAAATCGTGCACCTGGTCGATACATCTACTTCCTGAGGTTTCTCGCGCGCGGCTTCCGACACCTTGGACTTCCAAACGGGACCTTTGATCCGTCGATACCTCAGCCCATCCATAGAGTCTGCGGCATGCGAAGCACCTAATACTTGAAGCCCGCCTCCTTGATCCGTTTCACCGCCTCGATGAGCCTTTGCTCGCTCGCGATTAGAGATATCCTGACGTAACCCTCACCGTACTTTCCAAACCCGGAACCAGGGGCCACAAGAACACCCGTTTTTTCAACCAGGTCGTTTGCGAACTCGTCCGAGGACGAATAGGAGCGAGGAATCTTGAGCCACACGTAAAGCGTTGCTGCGGGAGACTTGACCTCCCAGCCAATTCTTGCCAGCTCGGGCACTAATGCGTCGCGTCTCTTCCTGTAGACTTCCGACATTTGTTGAGAAAATGTCTCTGCTCCATCAAGCGCGGCCATTCCAGCCCGCTGTATAGCCATGAACACACCAAAGTCCATGTTTGATTTTATCTTTAGCAGGTTGGCAATTGCCGAGCTATTGCCGCAGGCAAAACCAAGACGCCATCCCTGCATGCTGAACGATTTTGAGAACGAGTGAAATTCGATAGAGTTCTCCTTGCCCCTGTCGAACTCGAGGAAGCTCCTGGGCCTGAAGCGCGTGTCCAGGCAAACATCGCAGTAGGCGATGTCAGACATGATGAAAATGCCATTCTTGAGTCCGAATTCCCTCAGGCGTTCATAGAAATCGTCACTCGCGATGGCGCCAGTCGGGTTGTTTGGGAAGTTGACCAGTATCAATTTGGCTTTCTTGAGAACTTCTTTTGGAATCTGATCGAGTTGTGGAACGAAACCGTACTCCTCGAGAAGCGGTACCTGATACGTATCCGCCTGCGCGACAATAGCCGCGCCCAAGTAGGCAGGATAGCAAGGTGAAGTTATCAATATTCCGTCCCCGGGATTCAAATGGGCAAGCATGAATTTGGCGAGCCCTTCCTTGGAACCCACGAGTGGCAGAATTTCTTTGTTCGAGTCCAGCTTGACACCAAAGCGCCTCGAGTACCATCCGGCAATGGCTTCTCTGAATTCTGGAAGACCGGCGAAATCAGGATAGCGGTGGTTTTCCTTTGTAGCGTCGTCCAGAGCCTGATGCAAGGCGTGAATGATCTGGTCTGGCGGTCTCAGGTCGGGGTTGCCAACACCGAGATCGATGACGTCGACTCCATCGCGGAGCTTTTTATCCTTCGCCGCGAATAGCTTTGCGAGCGCATAGGTCGGAAGGTTCTTTACTTTGTCTGAGGGTTCTGGCATGAGAGCCTCCTCGCAAAACGACAGGTTGAGCATGGCCTGCAGATAATGTGACGTTCCGAACAACTTTGTAGCATACCACGGAAGAACGATGAACTGAAGAGGTTTTGTTCAGTGGGATTGGCGAGAGACGACCCGTTACAAGACATGGACCAGTTCTACTTCGGTGAATCAGACACCGGACCGACAAATCAGACTTTGTGTCTTGACTTGAGCTGTGGCTTACACTATTCTGCAGTGTACTCTTGCGTTCTTGAACCGAGATCGCTGTTTCGCATACACAACTTCGTAAAAGGGTCCACCAGGGGTTCTTACTTGGAAGACACCGTTACCCTCCTCGGAGTGGTCGTTCACAACGTAACCTCTGCTCAAGCCGTACAGGCAATTGACGATTTTGTTTTCTCGAGAAAACCCCACAAGATAATAGTGGCCAACGCCGCCAAGCTTGTAAAGGCCCAGAAGGACTCCGAACTCCTCCAGGTATTGCGCACTTCCAATCTTGTGACAGCAGATGGAATCTCGATCGTCATTGGGGCGAAAATGATGGGCGTCAAACTTCGGGAGAGAATCACGGGCTCCGAGCATCTGGTGCCGTTTTCGTGTGAGCTTGCTTCAAGAAAGGGTTACTCAGTATTCTTCCTCGGCGCGGGTCCAGGAGTTGCCGAGAAAGCCTCCGTTGTTCTGAAACAGCAGTTTCCTGGGCTTAAGATCGCGGGTACTTACTCACCGTCTTATGACATCCTTCGCGACCAAACCGAGACGGAGCGTTCGATACAGATCGTAAAAGAGGCGTCACCCGACATACTTTTTGTGGCTCTCGGAACACCGAAGCAGGAAAAATGGATTTCAAGAAACATGGGTAGACTCGGCGTTCCTGTTACCATAGGCGTGGGCGCAACGTTTGATTTCATAGCAGGCGTCGTGCCGCGGCCTCCGGCGTGGGTCCATAGTGTAGGCTTCGCCTGGCTATACAGACTCGTTCACGACCCGAAGCGTCTCTGGAGAAGAAATCTCGAAGGGATCATTTTTCTCTGGCTCGTATTTAAGGAGAGATTTCTGAGGAAAGCAATGGCGTCCGACTGAATTCGCAGAAGGGTTACGTCGCTGAGCGGCGCGGCGTGTTGAGATGGATGTGGACCAAGCGCAAGACGGAAAGAATGGTGCGATCTTAACTGCTACAGACCTCGGGCACTGGAGAGTCTGTGAAGAACGGACGCCGTCAAAAGGGGAATCATTATCTCGTGATGCCCCGTCAGTTTTATGCCGACAGAACCTTTTCCTATCTTCGTCGGTCTTTCCACGACGTTCTTTAGCGGTCTGTAGTGTTGGATCATATCGATGTTGGCTGTGGTGAAAGGCCAGAATCTCTTTCCCTTATTTCTGACGCTCGCTATCGCCTTCAGGAATACCTCGGGTAGTATCACGGCCGAGCCGATGTTGACAACAACGCCGCCTCTTATCTGCTCGATGAGGGACACGAAAAGCCTGAAGTCTCGCATGCTAGTCTCGCCGATGGCCTTTCCGGATGCGTCGGGGTGTTGGTGGATCACGTCGGTTCCGATTGCGACGTGAACCGTGAGAGGTATGCCCTTTCTGTAGCAGGTTCCTACCAGACTTTTCTCGATAAAAGGAGTTTCTGCCTTGTGTAAGGCTCTTCCTAATGCAATGCCCATCCCTTCGTGTCTTTCAAAGCCTGCTGCAACGGCCTTGTTCATGAGATGAGCAGTTTCGGCGGTCATCCCGAACACTCCCTCCTTCAGGGCTTCTTCCACTTCTTCGGACGTTTTTCCCCACATAGCTATCTCGACGTCATGGATCGCAGCGGATCCAGTCATGGCGACGGCCGTTACGACGTTTTCCTTGATGAGTTGAACAATGAGGGGGGACACACCCGTCTTTATAACGTGACCGCCGATCATGAATATGACGGACCCATCGTGACGTCTGGCACTCACTATGGCTTCAACGAGTCTCTTGAAATCTCTTCCAGCAAGTATGTCAGGAAAGAGTTTGTACGTCTCGCCGCAGCTGAGGGAAGGGAGAAAGCCTGGAGAGAAGTCGTCTACTGTGACTTTGCTCTTCCTGTGTGAGATGGAGACTTCGGGTCTGGCTGAGACACGTCGAACGCCTGAGCGCGCCCCCCCCGGCCGATCACCTTCTACATGCTCATGGCGTGGCGTGGAAGCTCTGGTGCGCAGTTTACTCTTTCGAGTACTTCGCATACTTCCCTCCGGCATTCTCAAGGTGCAATCCGGTCAGAATCGCGGAAATGGAGCCTACGGCAACCTTGCTCTTTAACAGCACGGGGATTTTGTATTCATCGTCCGTAAGCCAGATGGTGAGGCGCCCCTTCTGCCTAAATACACCGCTCGACTTGAGAATCGGTTCCACCACGATGCAGTCGAACTTGCCTACGGAGGTATCTACTGTCTCCCTGCGATGCACCAATACCTCCAGTGGGTAGTTCTTCTTGTCCGAGTGACAAGGGACTTCGACGCGTTGCCCCACGCCAAGATTGAGAGTCCTGACATAATAGAATGCAGACAGGACGTCCTGCGCGCAGGCGAGAAACTCCATCTCCGTGCCGTCCGAGTACGTCGCTATTCGCTTTGCATGGTCAAAATCCACAGTAAAAGCCGTTCTATATTTGCCTTCTTGTATTTTCTTGGAGAATCGCTTTGTGACGAAGCTCTCTTTGTCCAGAAAGGAGTCGACTCTATCTCTTACTTTGTAAAAAACAGAAAAGAAGTTGCTTGATTCTGCCTTGGAGACAAGATGATAGCATTGTCGTCCGCCAATATCCTCGACGTCCTCCACCTGCATTAACGCATCGCCCGCCCTTATGACACCGTACTGTATAGAAAACTGGAACCATTCTCCGGCATCGAAAGGTGTGTAAGCCGGCCGTACGTGACAGGAGTCCGTCGAGTCCAAGGAGACAATGTTACGTGGGCTTGCTTGGTTCGCGGCCTCGTCTTCGGCCTCCATTGCAGGCGTGAACACCCATATTAGGGCCGTCAGCAGCAAGGTGGACACTATCACAGATAGGCGGATTTCTTCTCTGCCGTTCCGGGCCATCCTACCAGGATTTTTCATCATCCCTCCAAAATCAGAAGAGGAACCTCTGCTGAGCCTTTGGAGTGATTCTCTTGCCACAGATGTTCCTCCCGCGCACTCCAGTGAAGAAGTTTGCTCTTGAAAGCGGCTGAAGCTTGTGCAAGCATACACCCCAAAGCTCAGGTCACTCTAGCACAACGTCTCATGGTTCACAACGAGATACGGGAGATTGAGACAGGCCGAACAGAGCTCTCACCTGATACCCTGTGGCTTTGGAGCTAATGATGCAAGATAGAGCCGTTCTTGACGTGCGCACAGACGAGGCGGGCGCTGGCGACGCGGCGACCGAAGTTCAGAGAATTGGGCCTCCGTGGGAAAACTCCGAGGAAGCCGGTACCGTGTGCGGACTTCTTAGGACACTTCAAGGGTCGTTGTTCAGTCCCGGCAGATTCTTCAACAACATGCGCCGTGGGGACGGATATCTGAGCCCGCTCATATATGCGGTCATACTGGGAAGCTTCTCCATCCTAATATCAATCGGTTGGGAATGCCTTTTCGTCTCTCTGGGTGGTGGTTTTCTTGACACAGGTCCGGGCCATCAATTGGTCGGTTTGAGGGCGATAAGCTATGGATTGACGGCCATCCTGAGCCCCGTCATGGTTGCCGTGATTGTGGTTGTGTCAAGCGGGGTTTACCATCTCACCCTCCTGGCATTGGGTGGCGCCAGGAGAGAGTTCCAAACCAGTTTCAGAGTCGTTTGCTACTCACAAGGCACCGGCGTCTTGAACATCGTTCCTTTCTTTGGCGCAGCAATCGGCAGCATATGGAACCTGGTGCTTCTAGTGATCGGGCTTATGGAATCACACGGAACGTCTCGGTGGAAAGCCGCCGCAGCCGTTCTTATTCCTGTCGTTGTGTGGTCGGTGCTTGTCGTAGCCATTGTCCTCATGGTGAGCGGTCTCGGACTATACTGATCCACCTTGCCTCGAGCCACGCGCGTTCGCAAGAGTTGAATGGCTCAAAAAGCAAGGGCGCAAGCCAACGGAAGGCGTGCCGCCTCACGTCGAGCCCGGTTGTCTATCTAACGGTGATTGTCTTGTCTTTCAGTTCCTTCTCTGTCTTGCTGATGAGGGCGAGTATTGTCAATAGATTCCATTCTAGTACTGTGAGTGCATCATGCGAAACGCTTTCCAGCCCCGACCTTGAGAATATCTTGGAAGCGGTCGGGGAGGTTCTGACGATATTCGTGAAATACACCTTCAATTCCGGGTCGATTGGAAAAGTCCTCTTCTTTGTTGAAACCCTCTGTTTGATTCTGTTGCGCAGAGCCAATGGGACTTTGTGAGACAACATGGTTTTGATTACCCGCAATACTATCTTTCGCCTGGAAGTGATGGCGTAACCCCAGTTCTCGTTTCTTATACTCGCAATCTCGGGAGACAGAGCAGTTAGAAATTCCCTGTACAGGTCATGGTACTTCTTTTGACTGCTGGGGACATTCAATGCATAAGTGAAAAACGGAAGCGAGTATAGAGGGGCAACTGACCAAAAGAAAACCCTGTTTCTATCCTCCCCTTCATATTGAAGCCTAAACAGGTTCTGGAAAAAAAAGAAATGTAGAAACTTTTCGTTTGAGTTTTTCTCTGGGTACTGCTCAACAATACCCTTGAGTTTGGCCTTCAACTTCTGCATGTCTATATCCAGGTACCCCTCTAATCCGTCTCCTCTCCCCAAGACATTCAGAATGAAGTCAACCAATGCATCAGTATTGCGTAAGCGTCTTGGCGGGGAGATATCCGCCATCGATGCATTTCCTTCGTCCCCCGTCCAATATGAGATATCGTGCCCATACTCCTTCTGGATGTCTCCAAGAAAACTGGGCATGAAGCGGGGCATGGAAAGAGTATTTAGTCCGCCTTTGTACTGTAAGATTCTTTCTACTTCCCTTATCCCAGCCTTCTGAAGTTGAAAGAGTTTCCATGGAACCTGCAGTTTTCCGGCAATTGTCTTGGCAATTTCAACGGCAGCGACGTATGTTGGTGTTGCGCCGTCAGTGAAGGTCGCCGCAGAAAATGACGCGCCGACCGTTTTTAGCCCCACCGCAACCGATCTAGAATCTAGCCCGCCACTCAAAGACACTACTGTGTTCAAGTGCTTCAAGGATTGATGTCTGTTCTTGCATCCATCGAGAAATAGATTTTTCAATTCAGCCGCGTTGTCCCTGACGCTCTTGCCGGCATTTTTCTTTTTGTCCAGATTGAAGACATGTGTTTGTGAGAAGCGCAACTTGCCTTTGTCGCCGCCTCTCACTTCCATCAGCATGCCGGGGTTGAGTCTCTTTATATTCGAAATAAGAGTGCTGTCTCCCAAAGGTGCAGAGAACAGAAGATATTCCTCGAGCACTTCCTTGTCGAACACGATCTCATTCAAGAATGGAGTAACAAAATTGATCTCCCTGGACAGAACGACAATTCTGTCGTCTGAATAGTAGTACAGCGGGAGCCTCCCGAGGGGATCATTGAACAGGAACATGTTTTGTCTCTCAGAATCATAGAACAAAACGTTATATTCCCCGTCGGAACTCAATGTCCACTCCTCTATTCTTCTCGCGATATTGTCAGAATCTATCAACGACGCAATCCCAAATAGTTCTGATCGAATCGTGCTTGCATCTTTGTTGTACACAATTCCGTCAATCACTATTTTGTAATGGTGAAAATCAAATGAAGACAAAGGGTAAGTTTCGTATTTTGTACAGCCCATGATACAATAGTCGTCAGAGACAATAATCTGTTCACTATAATGATCGTTGTGCCTGACCTGATGATGAGTTTTGGAAAACAGATTGCTCCAATCTTGTACGTCTTTGCCCCAGCTGAATATCAGGTTGACGCCTGGCATTCTGGCCCCTCCTTCAAGTGTGGTTGGTCGCAGTTGATGAACGCTTTGGGTTCCTGCACAGTGTAAACCGTCATACAGAGCTGTGCCGTCGATTGATCACCCCTGTTACGGTCGGTCAGCATATTACGGGGAGGGCAGGGCAATCAAGGGCAAAGATCAGCAACATGATGACAGCACAGAAGGGCCTGTCCTGCACAAAGAGGGCAACATGGCTTTGCAATCAGGGACCCAAAAAAGCGTTGACTTTCGACGCTGATGATGTTATAGTATTTATGGTTAAGGCTGTGTGCTTCTTATTGGGCGAGTCTAGGCTGCCCTGTTTGTTTTGGGTAGTTTCTGTTGCCACCAACCAGTGGTGTCAGGCCCACAGCCAAGCCGGGGGTTGATTAAGAAAGGGCCACGGTCAGCTCTGTGAGCCGCGGGCTGCCGTGTCTTTCCCGCTCGCCGGCCGCCAGCGCATCATGCTTGTGGTTACATAGACTTGGCTAGGTGGGTAAATTGGTTGAGCGTTCGGAAGCCACTAGGCGATTGATCGACATAACAGTTTCGTCGGTCTGCTTGGTGTTTTTTTCTTTCGTCTTACTGTTCATAGCTCTTGCTACCAGGTTCGGGACGCGAGGGTCGGTTCTTTTCAAGCAGAAGAGAGTAGGATTAGAAGAGAAGCCCTTTACGATATACAAGTTCCGGAGTATGCCGGAACGTTGCGGAGTCTTTCTTGATAAACGACGGCCTGCCAAGAAAGAAGTCTCTAGGGTAGGAAGATTCTTGAGAGGGCCGGGGCTCGACGAGCTGCCGCAGCTTGTCAACGTGCTCAAAGGGGAAATGAGCCTTGTCGGCCCGCGTCCTTTGATACCGGAGGAGCTCTATTGTCAGGAGGAGCTCTACTACCTTGTGCGTAACCGCTGCCGCGTAAGACCCGGGATGACGGGTCTGTGGCAGATAACGAATAGAGAAAAGGGTGCCGTTCCTCCGTTCTTGAGAGAGATGCTTGCCTGCGACGCTTTCTATATTGAGAATCGCAGCACAAGGCTCGACTTGAGAATACTATTCGTGACGGTTCTTTACGTTGCAGGTTGTCTCTTGAAGAATATGGCGCCTTCCAGGAATGGCAAAGGACACGTGACTCTCGTGCCTTCAAAGGAAGTCGCAAGAGTGCCCGAGCCGCAGTCTTACACTGAGGCAAGGACCTCCAAGATTGTTTAGTTCACGTTCACAGTGGAGGTGATGCGTCGCTTAAGCTTGCTAAGGGCGATTTCTGAAAACTGAATATGGGTCTCCCGTTCGGAGTCCGAAGTTTCTGTATTTCGTCCTTTGCTTCTTGGGCGTCGGTGTCAGATCTGTCTAATCAAGTCCGACTGCCGGTACTGGCCGGTTTTGCTTTGAGAAGCAGGGCCGGCCTTTTGTTTGGGGTTGATGTATGAGAGACGTGTTATTCCATTCGCCGTTCGAGCCCGCAGTCAAGGCACAAAAGCGTTCCGAGACCGGTGGCCCAGGCCCCTACGCCAGCGGGTCACGGAGTGCCTCGTTTGGAATGATTGCTAGAGACGAGGATAGGGCGCCAGCTTTGTGGGCCGTCACGGATGACACTTTGTACCTGCGCCATTTCAAGAGGACCCTGGACGTGATTCTTTCACTAACGGGCATGATTTTGGGAATCCCCCTGGCTTTTCTCATTGCGCTGGCGATAAAACTAGACTCGCCCGGTCCTGTCCTGTTCAAACAGGTGAGAGTAGGCCAGGGGGGAAAACCCTTTGTGTTCTATAAATTCAGGTCCATGTTCGTCGGAGCTGAAGGAATAAAAAAGGAGTTTCTTCACTTGAACGAGATGGACGGGCCCGTTTTCAAGCTATTTGACGACCCACGGATCACGCTCGTAGGCCGCTTCCTGCGTAAGAGTAGCCTTGATGAGCTTCCCCAACTCATCAACGTTCTTAGGGGGGACATGTCACTTGTTGGGCCAAGACCCCCTGTCCCGGAGGAGGTAAGACTCTATGAGCCTTGGCAGATGCGCAGACTCGCCGTGAAGCCCGGTATCACGTGTCTGTGGCAGGTCAGCGGTAGGAGCTTCATAGGGTTTGACGAGTGGATGAGACTTGATATCCAGTATGTTCGCAACCGGTCTTTTCTCCTGGACTTACAGATCCTTCTGAGAACTATTCCAGCTGTGCTTTCTGGCACGGGAGCCTACTAAGCTTGGCACACGTCTTGCAATTCAGGGCCAAGGGGTAAGAGGCTTTTGGGGTTATCGCTTTGTTTGACACCCCGATTTGCCTCTGTTATTTTAGCGGGTGGTTTGGCGATCGGTGCTTCGGCTTTCTGGAAATCGTTGCAAGGAGTAGCATCACGTGAAACTGTCTTCAGTTAGTGGAAAGCTCCACGTTTCCGACTTCTCTCGCGGACCTCACCAGAAAGAGGCAAATTGTTCAGCCAGGTCTTTCCGAGGATCAAGATTGCAGAGTTGGTCCGGTGGCCACGTGACAAGCTGCTTGCCGCTCCTGGTGATGCTTGTTTCAACCGTGGCCGGAGGTTGTGCGACGGCTCGGAAGGCCCCTCCAAACATGGAGACAGGTATAGTGCGTCTTGAAAAACTCGAAGTGCCGGAGAAGGCGGGCGTCTGGGAGGCAGGTCAGGACAGAATCGGTTGGGAGGTGGACTCTTACAGGCTTCAGCCGGGTGACGAACTGCACATCCAGGTGCTCTACAACAACGACCTCTTCACTGTGACCCGCGTTCTACCTGACGGGACGGTCCCGGCACCGGTAATTGGCCAGGTTGAAGCGGCGGGGAAGACTCCCAACGAACTCGCTGCCGCAATTGCTTCGGGTTTGAGCCAGTACATAGTTGAGCCCAAAGTCACCGTGATACTGAGTAAGCTCGCGGGCAACTACGTGTTCGTGGTTGGAGAGGTTCGGGCACAGGGCGCCTACGAGATTTTCGGGCCCATGACCGTTACTCAAGCCATAGCAAGAGCGGGCGGGGCCACCAACACGGCAAAACTGAATAGTGTTCTCGTCTTGAGGCGAACGTCTCCTGACGCTCTTACCGGTATGAGGGTAAACGTCGATTGGCTTCTAAAGAACAGGGTGTCCTCAAAGGATAGGATCGTACGTGCGTATGACATTGTCTACGTACCACCGACCTTCATCGGGAAGTTGGACACTTTCATCGAGCAGTTCTTTGGCAGGACGGTTTCTCCGTGGCTCTGGTACATCTGGGCGCGCAGTTCCATAGACTGGAAATCAGCAAGCGAAGTACAAACCCCTATTCCACAATAGTGATGGAAGAGGAATAGGCGGGTAAGGCAGACCTAGGCGAGGAAAAATGGTAGAGCAACTGACAGAGAGGCACGAAGCCACGCTGAGGGACTACCTCGGCATCATGTTCCGTCAGAAGTGGGTAATACTCACGGTTCTCGCTATTCCAACAATAGTTGTTCTTGTACAGACCGTCGGGTCGCGGACATCGTACAAGTCTACTTCCACGGTGATGTTGCGGAGAGGACAGAAGGAGAGCGCGATTGTCCCCTACGTGACCGTGCTTCCGTGGGAAGAACAGGTTAGCTCGGAAGAACAGACTGCGATCAGCGCAGTTGTAATAGCGGAGGCTCAGGACATACTCGATGGGTGGCAAGCCCAAGTGCCTGAGAAGGACCGTGTAAAGATACGGGCTGGTTCAGCCGAGGCGGGGATAGTGGGTGAGTCGAACGTTCTAGCCATATCATACGTTGATTACAAGCCAGCGGTCGCAAGAACTGTGACGCAAGCACTGACCGAGGCGTACATGAAGTATAGACGGGAGACAAGCCTTGCTCCTGGCCTAATGAGCTTCTTTGACACGCAAATCGAAGAGGTGAAGGCCAAACTCGATGAGTTGCGCCAAGAGCGGAAAGCGTTCATGAATGAACACGGCGTCAATGACCTTGATTGGAAGACGAGAACTCTGCTCGAAATGTGGAGCAAAGTGTCCTCCCAGGTCGACGCCGCTGTTTCTGCTCGGATTGTTCAGGAAGCCAAGGTGACTCAGATGAGAAAACTCTTGAGCAACCCCGACGTGGAGGTGCCAATTTTCGAGGACTCGCCACCTGGAGGTGGTTCCGTAATAACTGAACTCAGGAAAAGCAAGGCCGATCTGAGACGAGAACTGGAGAAGATGCAGGCGAACTACACGGACAAGGACCAGCGTGTCATTGCGCTCAAGAGGCAGCTTGCTGAAACAGTGGACCAGTTGAGTAAAGAAGTGAAACAGGCGATCGCGCTCTCTGAGGCGAGATTGGCACCGCTCGTTGCTCAGGAGAATGCGCTCAAGCGAGACGTGTCCAGAGTAGAGGCGCAGTTGATGGGATATCCTGAGCAGAACACCGTGCTTAACGATCTGAATGCAAGAATAGCAGTACTACAGAGAGACTATGAAACCCTGACAAGCAAGAAGATTGACGCCATGGTTTCCAAAGAGAGCTCCCCTGAGTGGGACGTCATCTTGCTTTCTCCACCCTCCCAACCGGTGGCGCTAAGGACAAAGGACTACGTGAGACTCTCCCTGGGGCCCCTTTTGGGTCTTCTTGTAGGAGTAGGCTTGGCGTTCTTGTTTGATAGTCTTGACCATTCTGTAAAAACAAAGAGCGAGGCCGAGAGCCTTTTGGGCATACCTGTTGTGGCTTCAATCGTTGACCTCAAAGACTGGAACAGGAAGCTTAAGGAGACGGAGAGTAAGGAGTGACGTACGAGTGTTTCTACGGGCTCAAGGAAAATCCTTTCGGCGTAACGCCGGATCCCAGGTTCTTTTTCTCGAGTAAGAGCCATCGGGACGCGCTTGCCTATCTTCGATATACCCTCGGAGAACATAAGGGCTTTGCGGCGCTGACCGGAGAGATCGGAGTGGGGAAGACGATGGTGATCAAGACGTTTGTGGAGTCGCTCGATGGCGGGGTGGATCTGGCTGTGGTGTTAAACCCCAAGCTCTCGTTCAAGCAGCTTCTTTCCACAGTGGTCAAGGAACTTGGCTATTCCGTAAAAGGGAAGAGCAAAGCCGAACTTCTCATGGATCTTGGGCAATTCCTTACTGAAGCAAGACGCCGCGACAGAAGCGTGATTCTCATCATTGATGAAGCTCAAAACGTTCCGGTCGCTTCTCTTGAGGAAGTACGCATGCTCTCCAACCTGGAGTCAGACGACAGAAAGCTCCTCCAGATAGCACTGGTAGGTCAGCCGGAACTTGAGGGGCTACTGCGATTGCGAAGCCTGAGACAGCTCAGGCAGAGAATCCCGGGTGTGTATACGATCAATCCTCTGTCACGAGGCGACATTGAAGAGTATGTGATGACGCGCATGGCCAAGGCCGGTTCAGACGGATCAGTGAAATTCACAAGCGATGCATTTGACGAGATTTATGGATACTCGAGTGGCACGCCGAGGCTGATCAACTTCGTCTGTGACAGAACACTGCTTTTGGGCTTTGTTGAAGAAGCAAGACTTATCGATACCGGACTCGTGTCAGCCGCGGTCAAAGACCTGGAGGGGGACGTCGGGAAAGAGCAGACAGCGGAGAAAGACGCGATTTTCGAACGGGGTGACTGAAGACTAATTCGCCCGGTTGTCAATACTGACGTCGCCAGCGCGAGACTGGAAGCCGGCATCTAAAAGCAGAACGGGAGTGGTTTAGGTGAGCAAAATCTCAGAGGCACTTGACAAGGCGGACAGAGAAAGAAGAAGGAGCGAAGAGACGGGGGGAAATGGTGTTCATGAGTCCGAATTGGGCCCATCGCTCTCAAGCGATACGCCAAATACCGTGTGGCGCGAGTTTGGTATCATGAGGAACCTCGTGGAATCGCAGCTTCCTGCTCGGAAGTCACGCTCGCTACTTGTTACAAGTGCTACACCCGAAGAAGGTGTCTCAACAATAACTGCGAATTTCGCAAGAGCGCTCGCCGACGACCCTGTCATAAACGTGCTCGTTACAGATGTAAATGCGAAGGACGCTATACAGCACGCACTGTTCGGCCTCGAGAACAGAATTGGTTTCGTGGAGTTTGCAAGAGGTGACGCGAAACTGGAGGACGTGATTCAGAGTACTGCGCGCGCGAATCTCTGCGTGATAACAGGTGGGGTTGCGACTGGTGGAATGTTCCAGCTAGCAGGGACCGAGAGAGTCGCGACTTTCGTAAAGAGCCTTCAACCTCGTTTCCACTATCTCCTCTTCGATGCGCCACCGGTTCTGTCATACCCAGAGACGTCCGTTCTCGCGAGCCACGTAGACGGTGTGCTTCTCGTAGTGCGTGCCCTAAGTACGAGGCGTGAAGCCGTTGCACGCGCGCGCGACACACTCTTGAAGTCTGGCTGTAACGTGATCGGCGTCGTCCTCAATCGGTACAAATACTCCATCCCGGAATTCGTCTACAGAAGAGTCTGATGTGTTCGAGCCTCTTATTCTTCGGCAAGGAGGGCCCTCCAGGCAGTTTCTTTGATGGAAGAGTTGATCTACCGAGGTTCATCAGATGACGAAGAGAGGATCCATGAGCTCCTGGAGCGGACAACAAAACACATAGTCGAGAGAGTCGGCAGCCGGGGCTTGGAAGCCATAGTATTGACGGGTGGTTTTGGTAGGGGAGAAGGGGCTCTGAAGAGAGACGAGGGTTCATCAGGCATTCCTTTCAACGACCTCGACCTGCTTCTTGTCGGGACGAGACCAAGCATAGCTTCGGGTGTCCTACGTGGCTTAAAAAGCTCCCTGTCTCAGCTTACCGGCGTGGATTTCATAGACATAGGCTATACACGCTCCTCCCAGTTTCGAAAGGCTTCACCTACGATCTTTCTCTATGACCTCAAGAACGGGAGCAAGATCATTTGGGGTTCCCCCGACGCTCTCGAAAACGTCCCGTCGTTTGCCAGCTCCGATCTACCCTTGACCGAGGCCACGCGTCTATTTCTGAACAGGGGAATAGGTCTGCTCTATACTCTTCTCCTATTTGAGCGTCGCGAAACCGGCCAGACCCTCAAGAAAAGCGCAGCAGTTGCTTGGAGCAAAGTTGTCCTTGCGGCGGGCGACGCGATTCTGTTGCGACGGAAGCTCTATCACTGGTCGTACGTCGAGAGAATGAAGCGAATCGAGGAAGTGGCCAGGCTTTCCGTTGTCGATATGGATTTCCTTCGAACGTATAGGAGTGCCGCTTTGTTCAAGCTCACGGCGAACTTCGGAGTTCTACCCACACAGGACCCGGCACGACTTTGTTCTGAGGCGAGATCTATCCATGAGGAGTATTTCAGGCGGATTGAACAGAGCAGAACGTGGGTGACAATCACGGACTGGACAACCTATCCGCCCGTCCTGCTCAGGGCTGGGCTCGAAACAGTTCGAAGGAGATTCAAGCACTCTTTGAGAGAGCTAAAGAGTACTGTGGTCCACTTTGACAGTCTTGCTCGTTTTGTCAGGCTCCCCCTCTTTGGTGAGGAACGACGGCTCGCCGTCCTTCCCCTTGTTCTCTATTCGACCCCCAAGCCCGGGAGTGTGGCCAGAGAGACTAGATACCTTGAAGCGGCCTGCATGATCGAGTTTGGGCGCCGGAGAGTCGAAACTCGAGACTGGGAACTGCTGGCCAGCGCACTCGTGGGGGAATCCCATCCATGAGCAAGAGCACACGTGCAATCAGCAGACGCCGGTACGGGAAGATTTCCATCTTTGTGCTTGTGGACGCACTCGGGTGGCAATTTACCCAGACCCACGGTTTTCTCTCGGACATGCTGCCATTCAGATACCCCGTAGAGACAGTCCTAGGGTTTAGCTCCGCAGCGATCCCGACGATTTTGAGTGGAGAGATGCCTGAGGTACATGCTCACTGGTCACTCTTTAAGAAGGCGGGGTTTTCCTCCTGTTTCAAGTGGACTATCCCTCTGCTTATCTTGCCCACGCGTTTGAGAGAAAACTATCGTACCCGCAATCTTGTGTCTGCACTAACGCGCGCGATGTATCGAATCTCGGGATACTTCTGTCTGTATGAAGTCCCGGTTTCCATGCTCCATCGCCTCGACTACGTCGAGAAGAAAAACCTGTGGGCACCCGGCGCCCTGTCAGGGTGCTCGAACATTTTCGACAGACTCACCTCGTGTTCGATTTCGTATTACTCCAGCGGGTGGAGACGTTCTGACGAGCATAGGGCGGCGGCATCGTCAGAAGCCCTCTCGGGTGAACCGCTTCGGTGTTGTTTTCTGTACTTGAGCGAGCTTGATGCCGCATTGCATCTTTACGGGCTGGAATCCAGGCAGACGAACGAGGCTCTGGCAGCCGCCGGCGTAAGGATCAGAAAACTCGTTGCCCGAGCAGAGAAGTTATACTCCTGTGTTGAACTCTACGTGTTTTCTGATCACGGTATGACACCAGTCTACGAGTGTCACGACCTTCAGTCCGTGATGGCCTCTTCCGGTCTGGACGGCTCACGCTACCAGGTGTTTTTCGATGCAACGATGGCGCGTTTCTGGCCGGAGGGGACGGGCGTCAAGGCACAGATCGAGAAGGTGCTCGCCACCCTTCAATACGGCAAGATACTATCCGACATTGACAGGGCAGAGCTAGGCCTGCGATTCAGGACCAGCGAATACGGAGAGATCATCTTTGTTATGAATCCAGGTCATATTGTCGTGCCGAGCCACGTGGGAAGAACGGCGCTCAAGGCGATGCACGGTTTTCATCCCTCGGACGAGTACAGCCGTGCCTGTTTTCTCTCCTCGAAGGAGATCGATTCTCCTCCGCATCATGTGCGGGACGTGTTTTCCGTTTTTGTGACTCAGCTCGGTCTAGACGTAACCGGACTCTCCGGCAAAACCCGGGCACGTCAGGCTGAAGGCAGAGAAGGAAAAGGTAATGACATTGTGGAACCTGGGTCTAGACAATCCAGTGTGCCTCAGTTTTAGGTTGAATGACTAAATCCATGGAGAAACGTGAAAGACGTTGACGATCAGAATGAACCGATGGTCAATGATCAAGCCGTAGGTAGTTCCAGCGGGAGTCCGAAAGAGGCAGTGGCCTCAAAGGGTGCGAAAAGAGACTCTACCGCGCGCAAAGTGTCTGTGGCAATGGGCTGGAGCGTAGGCGCAAAGATCCTCCGGCTTGCCATTGGTCTGACTACATCGATCATCGTAGTGAGGGGCCTCGGGCAGTATGATTACGGTGTTCTGAGCATCGTCCGAACGATTCTCACTTTTCTGGCCTTCATCTGCGGATTGGGTCTGGGTCAGGCTCTTCTCAGATTCATGCCCGAGCTGAGGGTAAAGCGTGACGCCGAGGGAATGAGGGGGCTTTTTGCTTTTGTGCTCATCGTGCAGGTACTAGCCTGGGCGGTGTTTCTGGCCGTTTTTGTTCTTGAAGCCGGGAGTATAGCAGCCCTTTACAGGACACCGGGCTTGGCTTTCATATTAAAAGTCGGTGTGGCCCTAATTCTGATCGATCTTCTGGGTCTCCTGCTCTCGCAGATGCTGACTTCTTTTTACGACGTGAAACTTCTCAGCGTTTACACCACCATTTCGCTTATCGTCACACTCGGCCTCACGATAGTGTTTCTGAAGATGGGTTACGGGGTGGTGGGTGTCCTGGTGGCTGCAGCCATCTCGGGTGCCATGCTTGCAGTGGCACTGTTTGACCGCTGCGCGCTTCACGTTCCGTTGAGCTTGAAACCTTCCCTTTCCGACGTAAGGAGGATACTCAGGTACTCCCTCCCGTTTGCAGTGATAGGTGTACTCAACCTGATTACGTGGAGACAATCCGAGACTTTGTTTCTGGGCTATTTCAGAACTCCCGTCGAAGCGGGTCTCTTTGACCTCGGCTACAGGATTCCACAACAAATGCTCGAGCTGGTTCCGGGAGCCGTGTGGCCGTTGCTCCTGGCCACATTTTCTGAGGTCTATTCAAGGAGGAAAGAATCCCTCGGGGATGCCATAAGCGGCTATTACAAACTTCTCTTTGTGCTTGTGGCACCCATCTCCATTTTTGGTGCTGCAATTTCGGGAACGGCTGTTAAGATACTTTTCGGTACAGAAATGAGTAGCTCCGGACCGCTGGCTCAGATATTCTTTTTGATCTTCTCGGTTTCGTTTTTCTCAACCCCACTGAGCATGGCCCTCTACGTGAGGGAACTCACGTGGCTGAATCTTGTCATCTACATTTGCAACGCGATCGTGAACGTGGGATTGGACCTTTTGCTTATACCCAGATACGGACTGTATGGAGCAGTGATACCGGTCGGACTGGTAATATTGGCCTCGCCTTTCGTTTATTATTATACGCTCAGACGCACGGGCTGTAACTATACTATGCCCTGGAGCTTCATCGGGAGATGCTACCTGGCCTCGCTACCACTCGCGTTCTTTTACGTTCTTGCAAAGCGAATCACCTCCGTTGGTAGCCTGGTCGTTATATGCCTGTCGGGAGTTATGGTTTTTTGGGGATCGGCCAGGCTGGTCCGTGTTTTCAGGGATGAAGAGAAGACCCTTCTTGAGGGGCTTGGCCCGTCGCTTAGGTCACTCGTTCTAGGCTTTTTCGGTTGGAAAGGTCAAAGCTAGAAGTGCCGATTTATACTGAATGAGGTAATAATCATGGAAAAGGGAAGAATCCTTGTCACCGGTGGAGCTGGCTATGTCGGTTCCCACTTGGTACGTAAGCTCCTTTCAAGGGGATACGCGGCCAGGGTACTAGACAGCCTGCTTTTCGGAGACGCTTCCATCAAGGAGCTCTATTCGAACCAAGACTTCGAACTTGTGAAGGGAGACATAAGGCACATCGAGGACGTGGCCGAGTCGATGGACGGCTGTCACGCGGTCATCCACCTTGCGGGTATCGTGGGTGATCCGGCCTGCGAATTGAAACCGGATTTGACGCACGCAATTAACTACGAAGCCACAAAGTTGATGGTGGAGATCACAAAGTACAAAGGGCTCAAGAGGTTCATATTCGCATCGACGTGCAGCGTTTATGGAGCCGCAGAAGATTACGTCCTTAACGAAGGCTCCGTTGTTAATCCAGTGTCACTGTATGCCGAAACGAACCTGAGGTCTGAACAGATAATACTGAGAGGCTTCGACGGAACAGACGTAGTCTGCTCTATCATGAGACTTGCTACTGTGTATGGTGCATCTTATAGGATGAGGTTCGATCTCGTGGTGAACATTCTCTCGGCGAAGGCAGTGAAGGAAGGGAAGATAAAGATATACGGTGGCAAGCAATGGAGACCGAACGTGCATGCCGAGGACGTGGCCGAAGCCTGCCTCATGCTGCTGGAGTCACCCGCTTCGCGTGTCGACAAGGAAACCTTCAACATCGGCAGCAACGAGCAGAACTACAGAATCGCCGAACTTGGAGACATTGTCAGACAGAGTATTCCGGGCATAGAAGTCGAGACCGTTGACGAGAGCCCCGACCCTCGTAGCTATCATGTGTCTTTTGACAAGGCTCGTCACGTGCTTGGCTATAGGGTGGGACGCACCATCAAATCTGGCGTGCAAGAGATTCAGAAAATGTTTTCGGATGGACAAATAAAGAACTACCTTGACGACGTCTACTACAACGTCAGGTATCGTTACAAGTGAGGAGTGGGATGAAATCTCCGCTCGCATCCCTAGGAGGACAGCCCGTGCGGAAGGAATTCCTGCCATACGCGCTTCCCCTTCTGGGCGAAGAAGAAAAGCAGGAGGTTCTGAAGGTACTCGACTCAGGCTGGATCACCACGGGGCCTCGAACCTTCGAGTTCGAAAAGAGGATTGCCGCTTACGTTGGAGCGTCTCACGCGATTGCGCTGAGTTCCTGTACTGCGGCGCTTCACGTCTCACTTGCGGCTCTTGGCATAGGAGAGGGTGACGAAGTTATCACGTCGACCCTCACGTTCTGTTCGACCGCCAACGTCATACTCCATCTGAGAGCAAAACCTGTATTTGTAGACGTGGAACGCGAGACTTTGACGATGGACCCGTCCCAGCTCGAAGGGAAAGTCACGCGCAGGACAAAGGCCATCGTGCCCGTTCACTACGCTGGCCATCCCTGCAGAATGGACGAAATAGGTGCCATTGCCCGAGCCAACGGGATTCATGTTGTAGAGGACGCCGCGCATGCCATTGGAGCCGCCTACCGGGGAAAGAAAATAGGCACGGTGAGCGAGCTTTCTTGCTTCAGTTTTTACGCAATCAAGAACATGACGACTGCCGAGGGTGGCGCTGTGACCCTTGAGGACGAAGACCTGGCGAAGAAGATTCGTCTTTACAGCCTTCACGGAATGAGCAAGGACGCGTGGAAGAGATACACGTCCACCGGCTCGTGGTATTATGAGGTCTTGTATCCCGGCTTCAAGTACAACCTCACGGATATTCAGTCCGCGTTGGGTCTGTGCCAGCTTGAAAAACTCGACACCTTTATGGCCAGAAGGCACGAGCTCGCGTCGCTATATGACCAGGCGTTTTCCGGCATGGACGAGCTGAGTACTCTCTCGGCGCGGAGTGAAGTCACTCACGCGAGACACCTATATCCGGTGCTTCTTAATCTTGAAAGGCTCGGCATAGACAGAGCAAGATTCATTGAGGAAATGAGGGCGGAGAACATAGGAACCACGGTTAATTTTGTGCCCGTGCACATGCACCCGTACTATCGTGATACCTTCGGTTACAAGAGCGGAGACTTCCCGGTAGCAGAAGATGCATACACACGGCTCATGTCACTTCCGCTTTACCCTCGGATGACTGTGCGGGATGCTCAAGATGTAATCGAGGCCGTCAAGAGAATCGCTTCTTATTACAGGAAAGGCTAAGAATAGGACGGAGGAGAAAAGAAGAATGAAGGCCAAGCGAGTATCGCTGCGCGCCCTTGGAGCCGGGGATCTGGAGAGAACGCTTGAGTGGGTCAACGATTCTGAAGTGACCAAGTATACGGGTACTCTTTTCCCAATCTCTGCGAGCGAACACCAACAGTGGTACCAGGAGCTGCTGAAGGACCGAACAAGAAGAATGTTCGCGCTCGTGACATCGGACGGCAAACACATTGGTAACATCGGGCTCAGAGAAATTGACTGGGTTGCCAGAAACGCTGAAGTCCTGGTGTACATTGGCGAGGGGGAATTTCGGGGTAAGGGATACGGGACCGAGGCGATTGCGGCGCTGGCTGATTTCGTCTTCCAGAGGCTCAATCTTCACAAGCTCTACGCAAGGGTCTTCTCTTACAACGACCGTGCCATGAAGAGCTTTGAACGATGCGGTTTTCGAAGCGAGGGGCTCTTACGGGAACACGTCTTCAGGGACGGCCGTTATCACGAGGTCGTCATACTGGGACTCTTGCAAAAGGAATGGGAATTCACTTCCTGATCTTGCCAAATGATGTCGGGTAAAGTGTTAGTTGTAGGAGCAGGCTTCCTGCAGAGTTTTGTCATTAGAAAAGCCGGGGAAATGGGTCTCACCGTCATAGCTGTCGACAGGGATCCGACGGCCACCGGTTTCGATTGGGCTCACAAGAAGGTAATCCTGGACATAAAGGACCACATAGGTTGTCTCAAGATCGCTCAAAGCGAACAGATTGACGCCGTCCTCTCTGTCTGTACGGATCTTGCGGTGAAAAGCGTGGCTTTTGTTGCAGAATCCCTCGGTCTTCCTGGGCTTTCAACCCAGGCAGCGCGTGTTTGCACAAACAAGGCCCTGATGAGGGAAGCACTTACGCGTGCTAAAGTAGGACGTGTCGCTTTCGGGAAGGTGAGGTCCAGGGAGGAAGCGGCCGGTGTCGCTTCTTCGATCGGGTTTCCTTGTATCGTCAAGCCGGTTGATTCGGTAGGAAGCAGAGGGGTCACAAAAGTGGATGACATCTCGGTGCTCGCCGCGGCGTTTGATGCGGCTGCTCAGGCGTCTTCTTCCGGAGATGTCATCGTCGAAGAATACATCGATGGCCCGGAGATTAGTGTAGAAGCTGTCACCTGGAATGGGAAGACCACTATTGCTGCGGTGACGGACAAAGTCACGAGCGGTCCGCCCCATTTCGTAGAACTTGGACATACCCAGCCTTCAGTGTTCTCGCGGGAGAGAGTCGTGAGCGAGACTGTTCAGAGTTGTGTGCATGCGCTGGGCATAGATTGGTCAGCCACTCACACCGAGCTCAGACTCGCGAAGGAAGGGCCGCGGGTCATGGAGGTGGGTGCCAGGCTTGGAGGAGACAGGATAACGTCCGATCTTGTGCCTCTTTCTACGGGTATCGACCTTATGGAGGCGGTGATCCTGGTTTCCTTAGGACGGTCACCGCAAATGACGCCGCGGTGCGAAAAGGGTTCCGCGATACGTTATCTCCGCGTGCCCCCTGGCAGAATCACCGCGATACGGGGAATCGAGTCTGCCGGATCGGTGGAAGGTGTGACGGACGTTCACATGGACATGTCGATCGGAGAGACTGTGCCCCAACTGAGAAGTAGTCTAGACAGGGTAGGGCACGTCGTAGCACGGGGTTCTGACGCCTCTTGCGCAGCTCGGGTGGCCGAAGAAGCTTTGGCCAGGATAGAAGTAGAGGTGAAACAGTGACGAGTGATTCTCGCATTCTCGTGGTGATTCCGGCGTACAACGAGGTCTCAAACGTAGGCCGGGTCGTGGAAGAAGTGAGGAGAGAAGCTCCATATGTGGATGTTCTGGTGGTTGACGACGGATCCGCTGACGCCACTGCCGACGCGTCGCTCAGGGCCGGCGCAATTGTCGTGAAGCTTCCCTTCAATCTCGGAATGTTCGAGGCGGTGAGAACGGGTTTCGTGTACGCGGACAGGAAGGGCTACGACATCGCGATCCAGGTGGACGCCGACGGGCAACACGTTCCCCGTGAAATAGGAGCGCTGGCGGACCCAGTCATCAAGGAGGGTTTTGATATCGTAGTGGGTTCCAGGTACCTTGAAAGTCGCGGGTACAGAACGCCGTTCTTTCGCAAGTGCGGCATTCGTCTATTCGCATGGCTCACCTCCCAGGTTCTGGGGCAGCGGATAACGGACACGACGTGCGGTTTCAGATCATATGGCAGGCGAGCAATAAGGATGTTCGCCAGGTACGACTCGGCAGAATTCAGGGACTCCGTTGGCCTGGTGATTCTGGGAAGGGCCGGGCTAAGGATAAAGGAAATCCCCGTGACAGTGCGCGAAAGGGCCGGAGGCAGGTCCACAATCTCGACCATCAAGGCATTCGTATATCCCTTTGACTTCGTCCTTTCGCTCGTGGCCGTACTGGCGAGAAAGAGACTTGCAATTCCCGGAGGTGAAGCATGATAACTCCCAGAGTAGAGCGCTTTGCTATTGTCATGAGTATTGTGCTCGTACTCATCGTGCTAGACATGGTGAGGAGGAGAAAACTGAGAGAAAGATACTCGCTCATATGGCTCTTTGCCGTTGCGGCAATGACGATGCTCGTCGTGTGGGAGAAGCTTCTACTCTCGATCACATCCCTGATCGGAGCCACGGACCCTTCTTCCACGCTATTCCTCTTCGGAATCCTCTTCGCGCTAGCAATTCTTCTTCACCTCTCAAACAAGGTTTCGGACTTTTCGACTCAGCTCAGGATATTGGCCAAGGAAGTGGCAATGCTGAACGTTCAGCTTTCCGAAGTTCGCTGCGCTCGCTCAAGACGCGAGGAAGAGACTCGCGACGAGGAACCGGGCCTCGAGCTTGATAGGAACAAAGCAACCGAGGAGGGTCGTAGATGAAAACCGCAATCTATGTGTTAGTGTGCGTGACCATTCTTGTGACCGGGCAGCTTCTTGTCAAGCACGGTCTGACTCTCAAGGGTGGGTTTCAGCTTTCTCTCTTTTCTTTCTGGCCCGAGTTCACAAAGCTCATCACGTCTGGCTACATCTGGCTGGGAACGTTGGCTACGCTGAGCAGTGGACTGCTGTGGATGGACGTCCTCTCCAAGAGAGAGCTCAGCTCCGTCTATCCCATGATAAGTCTTACGTACGTAATTTCTCTGGGCGCTTCCGCCCTGATCCTTAGAGAACATGTCTCACTGGTTCGCTGGCTTGGTGTCATTGTCATCTGCCTAGGCGTATACGTGGTCTCGAGGAGTTGAGAGCGTGAACACAGAAGCGAGCGAGAGGACTATCGCGCGGCTCTTCCTCGCAGTGTTTCTCGTTTCTCTGGGTGGTCTCTGGCTCTGCCACGCCCGGGAAATATCCGACGGGCTCAGTCTTGGTCTGTCTCTGTTTCTGCTTCTTGTGGCTCCCGGTTTCTTACCCTCGCTCAGGATAAAGCAGAAGCTCGGGCTCTGCTTGCTGGAGGTGTTTCCCTTTGCCGTCAGCCTGAGTTTGGGGCAGGCTACTCTTTGGCTTCTTGCATTCGATTGGCTTGGTCTTTCCGTGTTCAGCGCAAGCTGGGCCCTGCTGGCTTCCACCTTGGCGTGGTACTTGTGGATCGAGCTTACGGGTACGAGGCGGACGGAGTTCGGATTCGGTTCTCGCTTCCCATCTGCCGAGCCGCATCTTAGCACACGGCTGAGGACGCTTCTCTGCGTGACCCTGTTCTTGTTCCTTGTCGCGGTCTCCATCCTGCTTCTAAAGGTCGGCGCTCCTCTCCAGTGGACGACCGACGCGCCGGCCCACCTTGCTGCCATCCGCGGCGTCATTGAAGAAAACAGGCTTTTTCCGACAATGGAACCTTACGGCCCGAACGGGCCGGTGAGACCCGACCCGAGATTCGGGATATTTCATGCTCTGTGCGCGCTCCTTCTCACGATCTCGGGTGTGAAAATACAGGTACTCTGGAAAGCGCTGCCTGCCCTTTTCAGCCCTTTGCTTGCGTTGGGTCTTTTCTCTGCCACGAAGTCTCTCACCGGAAACATAAAGACGGCCCTTGTCGTTGCTTTTCTCTTCCCGCTTTGCTACGGCGGCCTCGGTGAAACGCTTCGAATAACCGGATACCCCACCAGAGTGTCCATGCTCGCGTATCTTGTCGCCCTTTCGGTGCTTTTCAGGTATCTCCGCGAGCAGAGGACATGGCTTCTCATACTGCTGGGGATTCTTGTCGCCACCGTGGCTGCTGTACATGTCTACTATTTTATCGAATTTATTTTTGTGATCACGTGTTTCCTCTTTGTCAAGCTCCTTGTCGCGCGAGGCGACAGGCTTAAAATCGCCAAGTCTTGGGCTCGCGTCATGGGAATCACCATCGGTATTTCCTTACCGTTTCTTATCTATAAATTTTTCATCTCGTATTCCACGGCAAATCAGTATTCGGTCGAGGGTCAGGGTCTTCTTTATCTAGACGGAAGATTCTACATTCTGAACCCGCTTGTCACGTATGGCTGGTTCGGTCTTGCGGGAATGGTTTCGTTTCTGCTTTTGCCTTACTTTATCGTGCGGACGAGAAGGAGCGACGCGCACGCCTTCGTCACGGCCGTCACGGCAGGGACTTTGCTCTTGATATTCAATCCTCTCGTCTTTCCTCTTGCAAGTAAGGTGCTGAGTTATCTTGCCTGGAGACTGATGTGGGCCGTACCTTATGTTCTCTCGATAGGGATTTTCGCGAGCGAGTTTCTTGCTGGCATTAGGTCTCAATCCATGAGAAGCAAGCTTCTCTACTGCGTTGGGATGGGGCTTGTCGTAGCGGCGCTCCTTGGAACACTGAACTACAGAATAGGTTTTTACAGCCGGGCCACGGAGAGCAAACATGGCTCCTTCTCCGATGATTTCTCTACAGTCTCCGGGGTGCTGGAACGCCTCGACAGAGAAGTCGAAGGGAGAAGGGTTTTTCTCTCGGATCCCATCACTGCATACGCGATTCCAGCCTTCACGAGACACTTTGTGACGGCGATACCCGTCGCGCATTCAGCGCCAACCGACTCCTTTCCGGTCAGCAGAGTGAGGGATGCCCTCGACGTCCTGAATCCATCGGTGGATCTTCAGAGGACGATTGAAGTACTTCGTAAGTATCGGGTCGAATTCGTGGTCGTAAACACCGGCTTTTCTCAGAGACTCCGTGCCTTTGAATACGAAATAGACCCCGAAAGGCAGAGACGCGTCCTTGAAAAGATCTCCTCGGCTTCAGAGTTGTTTGAGGAGACGTTTGTGGAAGGGAACCTTCATGTTTTCCATGTGACAAACTTGGAGAAAGTCGAAATTCGAAAAGAGAAGACGTCGGGAACTTGCGTTTCAGAGGAATTAGGGCTCGTAACCAGGCCGGTCGCCAATTTTTCCGGGCTCTTTTCACTTGAGAAAGTCCGGATATTCCCTGCGTCTGCGTTCCCCGGAGATACGGTCAGCATCGATCTACTCTGGAAGTGTCTCTCTCCTATTGCGCGTGAAGACGTCTACATGCTTTTCGTAAGGATGGACACTGACTCCCCGAAGGGCACGTTCTTGACAAAGAGTTTCGAGAAGCCCTACAGGAAGTTCCTCGAGCACAAGCTCGGAAAGAAGTTCAGGATCAGGGAGGATGTGAGCCCAGAATGGTGCGAGCCGCCCTTGCATCTGTGGAAAAGAGGAGAATTGATAGCGCAGAGCGTGCCATTCGCGTTACCAGGGGACTTGTCGCCCGGCAGATACAGTGTGAAAGTGAACCTAAAGAGAACGCCTGTTTCCGTGAACCTCCACGTCTCTGACTTTTTGCGCGACGAAGACTACTACTCAGGTCTCGAGGCAGGAAGTGTAGTTGTCAAAAACCCGAAAACAGCCGACGTCGTAAGGCCCAGAAGAGTAGACGCGACCGGTGCACCATGAAGATTGCGTTCGTAGTTGAATCCTTTCCGAACAAAGACGAGATGAGCGGCGGTGTGAAGGTGAGTGTTAGACGGCAGGCCGAGTCTTTGAGTCGAGAGCATGACGTGGTCGTCTTCGCGGCCCGTACGATGTTCCCCGGGCTCGCGCGGTATTCCGACATGAAGGACGCACAGGGAGCGAGGAAGAATTTCAGAAGCTCAGAGGGCAACATCAGAATCTACAGGCCTGCTTGCCTTCACGTCCCTCTCTTTTGGAAGGTCACGGGTCCGCTCCAGCTGCTCCTATGGATTGTTGTTATTTACACAGTCTTTGAAAGAAGGGCTTCTGTGATACATGCGCACAGGTGTTTTCCTGTTGGGTTTGCCGCGTGTCTTGCCGCCTATTTTCTAAGGTTGCCCTTCGTGCTCACGACTTATGGCTCTGACGTGAGCGTGGGTCTGAGAAGAGATGTAGTGGGCCTATTGGTGAGCTCTGCCACCAAGTACGCACTAAAGCACGCGTCGATTGTGATTGCAGTAAGTAACGCGCTCGCAGGTAAAATAGTATCGGCCGGCGCAGAGAGGCAGAAAATCCGTGTGATCCCGAGCGGTGTCGAGACCTCGCTCGCGAAGGCGATGAACAAGGACGAGGCGAGAGGAAAACTGGGGCTTCCGTTGGAGGCAAGAATCGTTCTTCTGGCGTCAAATCTCGTGCCGGTCAAGGATCCACTCACTATGGTCAGGGCGTTCGTGATCCTGAGAGAGACCGTTAGAAACGCCATCTTGGTCGTTCTGGGTAAGGGAGAACTTGAGGACACCGTGCGCAGAGAGATCGATCAGCTTCTTGCGTCTGACTTCATCCTGTTGAAAGGAAGAAGACCACGCGAAGAGATGTCTTTGTGGCTCGCGGCATGCGATATTGTCGCACTCTCAAGTCTTGACGAAGGATGTCCTGTGATAGCGCTCGAGGGTTTTGTCAGCGGAAAACCCTTTGTGGGCACGGCAGTTGGTGGAGTACCTGAGATAGTTCCGGACGAGAGCATAGGCATTCTTGCAGAGCCTGCCAACCCATCGTCGCTGGCCGGTGCCTTGAGAGCGGCGCTTGAGAAGAGATGGGACACCGAGAAGCTCGTCCAGCATGGCCTCGAGTATTCGTGGGAAAAGCTCAGTGACCAGGTCTCGCGTGTTTATGCCGAAGTGCACGACCGCGCCTCCACGGAGGGGTCCGGGGCAAACCCTCCGGTGTGAGCGCCAAAAGAGGTGTCTTCTACCTGTGAAGGAGTCAACGTGCTTTCTGAGAAGGAAAAAATTCACCGGCTTCGCTTCACGTTGGGCACGAGAATAAGAGGAGGGGTCCTTGGAGAGTACTATGTTAGCTTCAGAAACTGGGTGCCGTTCATCGAGTCCGGGGGATACGGTCCTCTTGACGAAAAAGGCATTCCACTCGTTGACTACACAAGGGATGCAAGGATGAGCAGGACCAGACCCGTCTATTTTCCCATAACCGTGGCGCAATATGCCCTCGGTGTCTTTGACCAGTGGCTAGACACGGGTCTTCAGCAATATAGACAGAAGTTCTTGGAGCTCGCGCGATGGCTTGAGCTACATGCCGAACCTGTTGGCGAGGTAGCAGTAGTTTGGCCGGCCAGATTCGACTTTCCTGTCTATGGCCTCAAGGCCCCATGGATTTCCTCTCTGGCTCAGAGCCAGGTGGCCTCTGTGTTACTCAGAGCATACCAGCTCGAAAACCGGAAAGAGCTGCGGGAAATGGCCGGAAAGGCCATGGCTACTTTCTACATTCCCGTGAGTGAACCCGGAGGAGTAAGATACGTCGACGTCGACAGAGACGTATGGTTCGAAGAATACGTGGCAGATCCTCCGGCCCACGTGCTCAACGGTTTCATATTTTCTCTCTTCGGTCTGGATGAGTTTGCAAGGGTCACATCTGATAAGATGGCCCGGCAGGCCTGGGACGAAGGAATTCACACCCTCGAGCGGAAGCTGCGTCTGTACGACACGGGCTACTGGTCGAGATACGATCTCTTGCGAGACTGCGTGGCGAGTACGTTTTATCATGCCAACATTCACATCCCTCTCCTGAGAGCACTTCATCTTGTGACCGGCGAGAGCATTTTTCTTAGTTTTGCAGACAAGTGGGAAGACTATCTAACAAGTACCGTTTGCAGGTTAAGGGCAAGGTATTACAAACTGCCCTCGAGACTGTCCCGGAAACTCTCACGAATGCTGGGAGAATCCAGATGAAGATACTTTACGTTTGTTCTGACCCGAGCATTACACCCGGCGGCCGTGGGGGCGGGTTTACAACCCACATGGAAGAAATGATCGATGGCCTTAGGAAGCTAGGAAATGAAGTCCTCGTCCTGGATACAAAAACCGGTCTGAGAGAAGATCCCAGGGTAGCTGGGCCGAGGAGCGACAGTCCTGATGAAGCGAGTGCTCGAAGCCGGAAGTCCAATGACAACGGTGCTCGGGTAGTAGAACCGCAGGCGGTGAGATCACGAATAGGAGATGGCCGCAGTGTATGGAAGGTGCCGCGCGCACTGAGAGTGATTCTGAGGGATTCGTTTTACCTCCTACATAACCTGAGCTTTTACACGAGACTCACCT
>Ga0315291_10000880_pt1 | contig 40051 bp, 30 predicted proteins | sample YL17G12_20_MG_FD_203070 | JGI IMG/M metagenome (GOLD analysis project Ga0315291, IMG submission 203070) | Sediment microbial communities from Yellowstone Lake, YNP, Wyoming, USA - YL17G12_20 | ecosystem: Environmental > Aquatic > Freshwater > Lake > Sediment | place: USA: Wyoming | collected...
AAGGTGGATGTGCGCATCATCGCCGCCACCAACCGCGACCTGAAAAAGATGATACAGGAGGGGATGTTCCGCGAAGACCTTTACTACCGACTGAACGTCCTCCCCATTTACATCCCGCCCCTCAGGGAGCGCAAGGAAGATATTCCCCTCATTGTCAACTTCTTCCTGAATAAGTTCAGCCGGAGAACCCCCCACAAAATCCGCCAGCTCTCAGACGAGGATATGGAAATCCTGAAGGAACACCACTGGCCCGGAAATATCCGGGAGCTGGAAAACATGATTGAGCGCGCCGTTGTTATGGGCACAAACAGCAGTCTCTATATTGAAGAACTCGCCAAGATTAAAAGACTTTCGCAAAAGGCGCAATTGGAAAGCGTCGCCCCATCCTTACCCCTCTCAGCCTACTCCGCCGAAGCGTCTGCAAAGGCTGGGACCGGCGACACTCTCTCCCCTGAACAGGAAATGACCCTTGCAGAGATGGAGCGCGAATATATCCGCCTCATACTTACAAAAACCGGCGGCAACCAGAAAAAGGCAGCGCGCATTCTTGGCATTAATCCCTCCACACTCTGGCGTAAGATACGGTTCTACAACCTCAGTATCGAGTCCCTCACGCGAAAGATCTCCCCAGGTGTCTAATTGTCAATTGTCAATTATCAATTGATATTTTGTATTGCAAAAAGGGGGGCGGTCATTGAAAAAGACTTGTCTTTTTGAAAATCCGGTGTAAAAGGGTTTTTTCAATCTTTGCAATGAAGAGCATCCGAATCAGCCCAAGGCGGACATTTGCCGCTCTCTTGCTCATCGCACTTTCATACGCCTTAGGCGGACATGCAAACGTCCGGGGAGAGGTCAGGATGGAATATCTCGAAAACAGGCTGGCGGTTATTCACAAAAAAACAACGGCAACCAATATACTTGGCGTCGTGTGCATTATAAGGGCGGGTTCTGCCTATGAAGGGAGCAAGGAGAATGGAATCACCAGCCTTGTCCAGGCTCTGCTCATGAAAGGGACTGAGCATTATACCGCCGCACAGCTCGCCCTCGCCATCGAACGTGAGGGAATCATAATGGAAACCGATGCCTCCGAGGATTACGCCACATTCTCCGTTGAGGCAACGGTGGACCAGTTGGACCGCGTTTTGGAACTCATGGCGGAAATCCTCTTCAACCCCACCTTCCCGGAAAATGAGGTTGCAAAGGAGCGGCGGAATGCCATCGCCAATATCCACCTGCAGGAGGATGACAAATTTTACCTGACTATGAGGAGACTGCGTGAATTGCTGTATGAAGGTGACCCTTACTCCCGACCGCCGGAAGGAAGTCCGGAAACCCTCGCCGCCCTTAAACGCCGGCATATCATCGATTTTCACTCACGCTACTTCCAACCGGAAAATATGATTGTCTCAATTGTGGGCAATGTGGAATATGGCGAGGTTAAAAAGTGCCTCATGCGGCATTTCGGCTCCCGTCCGTCCCGGAGTGTGAATCTCTTCACAACCACCAAGGTAATAAAACCAACGCTCCGCAAGGCGGATGTCAAAAAACCCCTCGAGCAGGGGTTTATCATAATTGGATATAACGGTGTGCCGATGAGTGACAAGGATTATCCGGCGCTGAGGGTCGCTTGCGCCCTTCTGGGCGAGGGGATGGCATCGCGCCTCTTCGTGCAACTGCGCGACCAGCGGGGTCTTGCCTATGCCGTGGGCTCTTTCTATCACAACCTCAGACTGCACGGCTCCGTCATGGGATATATCGGCACGCGTCCCGAAACGCTCATGTCTGCCGAAAAGGCGATGAGAGGCATTTTTGAGGAGCTTGCGGAAAAAAAGATACCGGAGGATGAGATTGCTCGCGCCAGAAACTTCATCGTGGGGAAATATCTGATTGCCCATCAGACAAATCTGAGACAGGCATTTTACCTCGCATGGTTCCATGTATATGGCATGGGGCTGGATTATGATGAGAAATACCCCGCACTGATTACGGCAGTTACGGGCAGGGATGTGCGGCGCGTGGCGAGGAAATATCTCAGCGCACCCGCCATTGTAATCCTCTCCCCGTCCGCCTCAAGCGGACAGCCGAGTCATCCCAAAAGAAGTGAGTGAGAAGTGATGAATGAAGTGAAGATGGAAACGCTGGTATCCCTTTGCAAAAGGCGGGGGATTATCTTTCCCGGCAGCGACCTTTACAACGGACTGCAAGGCACTTTTGATTACGGTCCAATTGGCGTGGAACTGAAAAATAATGTTAAAAAGGCATGGTGGCGCTCCGTCGTGTATGAGCGGGATGATATTGAAGGACTTGATGCCGCCATCCTGATGCACCAGCGGATATGGCATGCTTCGGGTCATGTTGAAGGCTTCACCGACCCGCTTGTGGATTGCAAGGTCTGCAAAAAAAGATTCAGGGCTGACCATGTTGAAGAAAAGGATTTCCACAAGTTCCGGGTGCTGATACAGAAGGAGGGGGATGACTGGGAAGACACGGGTCAGACTCTTTACGCTGAAAGTAAAAAGTCTGCGAAGGCGCAACTCGCTTCCGGTGTCTTTGCCATTCCGCAGGAAAAACATATCCGCGTGGAGCCTGTCGAAGGAGATGTGTTTCACGGGAAACGATGTCCCGAATGCGGGGGCGAACTCACAGAGCCGCGCCAGTTCAACCTCATGTTCAAGACCTTTATCGGACCGGTCGAGGATGAAGCCGCCTTAGTCTATCTCCGCCCCGAGACGGCGCAGGGAATTTTCGTCAATTTCACAAACATCATGGACACCATGCGGCGGAAGATTCCCTTCGGCATTGCACAGATTGGCAAATCATTCCGTAATGAGATTACGCCCCGCAACTTCATCTTCCGCACGCGTGAGTTTGAGCAGATGGAAATTGAATTCTTTTGCAAGCCGGGCACGGATGAGGAATGGTATGAATACTGGGTCAATGAGCGGTTTAACTGGTATCTCCGTTTCGGCATCCGCAAGGAAAACCTGCGAACTCGCACGCACGAGAAACAGGAGCTGGCGCATTACGCCCGCGCATGCAAGGATGTGGAGTATAACTTCCCAATAGGCTGGTCGGAACTGGAAGGCATCGCCAACCGCACAGACTTTGACCTCAAACAGCACCAGAAATTTTCCGGCAAGGACCTCACCTATTTTGATGAGGAGACGCGGACGCGCTACATACCTTATGTCATTGAGCCCTCCGGCGGGGTTGACCGCGCCATGCTGGCGTTTCTGGCGGACGCCTATCGGGAGGAAACTGTGCGGGAAAGACCCAGGGTCTATCTCGCCCTGCATCCATTCCTTGCGCCGGTGAAGGCGGCGGTTTTCCCGCTTCTCACAAACCGACCCGAGCTCGTCGCCATTGCGAAAAAACTCACCGCAGACTTGAAAAAGGAATTTTACACCGTCTATGACGACACCGCCGCAATCGGCAAACTCTATCGCCGACAAGATGAAATCGGCACACCTTTCTGCATGACGGTTGATGTTGAAACACTGACCGATCAAGCCGTCACCATCCGCGAGCGAGACACAATGGAGCAAGAACGCATCGCCCTCGACAAAGTCGCCTCCCGCCTGCATGAAAAATTCAAGATGTGACAGGCAAAAGTGAATGTCTCTGATAACAAGAAACTCTACAAATGGTTCCTGCAGGGTCGGAGAAAAATTCTTTGCCCATATCCCTATTTATACACTTCTTTCCGATGCCCTATAGCCACAATTATAATAAGCAGTTGAGCGTCATGAACCTCATAAATTACTCGATAGGCGCCTATGCGGATACGCCAGGCGGGGCGTCCGGAAAGTTTTATACAACCTGCCGGACGAGGATTATCAGCCAGATTTCGGATAGTGGAAATGATGCGATTCTGGTCATCGCGATTGATTTTGGCAAGTTGTTTCTGAGCGGAGCGCAGGATGTTGACAGTATAATTCACTCCTTGCATCCCTCTTGAATTTCACGGACTGCCTGCTCAAAGGGGATGGCATCCTGAGACTCAGATTTAGCAGCATCATACGCGCGGATGTCTTCCAGTTCCTCAAGATCCTCGACAATCCTCTCCCATTCGGCAACAGGCAAAATCACAGCGCTTTTCTGCTCATTCTCATTAACCACATATTGGGGATGGATGGTAATCATAACTACCTCATGACTCTCATGACATTTTCGATTATACAAACACAGTCAAATCCCGCCATTCAAGCAAAAAGAGTAACAGAAAACATTATATCTCTCCGCCTGGGGCGAAGTAGATATGCTATTTTAAGTCCATTCTTCCGCTTTCTTCTCAGCCTCTTCTTCAGTATCAGCGACAAACACAACTGTAATCCTGCAATTCCATGCTTTTGCTCTGTCTCTTTCTCTAATAGCTTCTTCTCTTGAATTGTAAGGTCCGCATGCTATAGCTTTGCCCGGCGGTTCCGGGCTTATTTGCCTGCATCCAAACCAATATTTTGTTTCCGACATTGGATTTTTCCCATTTATCTTAGTCCGCCTGAGGTGGCTAATTGTCAATTGTCAATTATCAATTGTCAATTGGTTCGGTTGGAGATCGAGGAGCATGCCCTGACCTGAATATGTCTTGAACATCGCCCTTGCGCGCTTTTTCCCCAGGACTTTTGCAAGCGCCCTGACTATTGCAGCACGGTGGTATGAGACCTGTTGCCGCTCAACTTTCTGCCCGGGCCAGACCTCCTCATCAATGGTGATGTATGAGACAACCTCGCCGGGATGTCGGGCAAGGGTGAGCAGGAGCCGCCAGGGAAGGGGCGTCAGCCGCAGACGTTTCCCCTCGCACATCACAATGCCCGGCTCGGATAACCGAATGGTAAGGTGGGGCGGTCCGCCTGAGACGGATTCCTCCTCCCGACTCGGCGCATCTGCTACCTTAGCTGGGGCGGAAGGAACGGCTTCTTTTTCCTCTTTAACTTCAGAGACTTCTTTAACACCCTGCATCTCGGCAAGGAGGGCATCCGCCACGGCGACGGGCAGTATTGCGCGGAGGCGCTCAGGGTCGGCATCGCGCAGGGCATCAGGATTATCATATCCCTCACGCACAAGCGCCTGACGGTGGCACCTCTCCAGTCCCTCAATGCGTAGGCGAGCAAGCGAAATCCCCTCCTCCCCCATCCCCGTTTGTACCCGCATGGCAAGCCGCAGAAGGGCGCCCGATATTTCTACCGGCAGTCCGAGGGAATCCGCCAGCGCGGCGCAGGTGACAATCAGCCATGCGAAGTGCTCCGCAAGCTTCGCTATGGTTCCGGCAAGAACGCCGAAGCGTTCCTCAATGGAGAGTGTGTCCGCCGTGCCTATCCATCCATAGAGGAGGAGCGTCTTTTTAAAGGCTGAAAAATCCTTGTCAGTGAAACCGCCCGGGCGGTGAAAGATGCCAGCAAGGACATCCGCCTCCTGAAGGCGCGCAGCGTCAAGGTGTTCGCGGACTGCCTCGAGCAGATTGAAACCGCGCCGCTCCCTTCTCGAAACGGTAAGCGCAAAATCTGCGGCATCCGGAGTAAATGCCGTGATGAGAAGCGCCTCAAATGGCTCAGGCGGTCGTCCTTTCAAACCGCCGAGCCACCGGACAAAATGCGCGATAGTTTCAATACTTGTGCCGCTGATGGCGGTGGCTGAGCCTATCCCCGTAACGGAAAGAGAGCCATCCTCCCTCCTTAAAAGAAAATGCCTCTCGATGAGTTTCCCAATCTCCCTTTCAACAAGGGCATCAAACGCTTCCTTTTCCCCCGCCCATTTGACAAGACCGGTATAAGTCATCATGAGAAAGGAGGCGACGCCGGCGGCGTCACGACAGATGCCGGAGGCAACAACGTCAAGGATGGCGGTGGGGACATCTTTTTCCCCCAGCGGCGGGCGCAGCGGCTCCAGCTCACCATGTATATACTCCCGCATCAGACGTTCCGTCTGTTCCTTCCCCCATGCAATAAGTATGGAGCGCCCGAAATCGCTCACGCGACCGAACCGCCCCGCGCGCCCCCCCTGATTGCGGAAGCGCGCATGTGTGAGCGGAACAAAATTGAACTGACCCGTCCATTCATCCTGCGTCACCATCTCAGGCACATGGATGACATTTTTGCCGGTGAGATTCACACCCTCGCCAAGTGTGGAGGTGGAGACGAGAAGCCTGATATTGCCAGCGTTGTATTGTTCCTCAATGAGCCTTCGCACACCCCAGGAGAGCTCGGCATTGTGAAAGGCAATTCCCTTCTGAAAACAGGCGGCAAGGAGGGCGCGCTCACGAGTCTCCTCGCTTTTTGCAAGCTCCGAAAGCGCTTCTTCAGCCGGCGGGAGATTGACAGAGGATGCGAGTTTTTCCGCCCAGATGCGCGACACGGGGCGAGTGGGGACAAAGATTAACACCTGCTCCCCCATCTCCCCTGCAAGATGACCGGCAAGGGCAATGACTACCTCGACGTAAGCATTATCATCCTCCGGTGAAACAGGGATGAGCCCGCCCGAGGCGGACATGAGCCTCTCCACGCCCTCCGCACCGGTGTTGAATTCTCTGTAATAAAACGCTCCGTCCTCCGCATCAAAAACCCCTTCCCGCAGTTCAACAGGTCGCCGCTCCTCCTTCAAAAGGTCGCATCCGAGCCAGCGTGCAAGGCGGAGGGCATCCCCCAGCACTGCGGAAAGACCGAGGAATTGTGCCCTGTAAGGCGAATGAGCCACCTTAGTGAGAAGGAGGTCAACCACGCCGCCGCGCTCCTGCTCGCCCAGCATCTGCACCTCATCCGCCACAACAAGCCCAACACGGCTGAGGAGCACAGGTCGCTGGACAAGATAGGAGCGCATCTTTTCATATACGGCGACGAGAAGGTCAAAACGCCCCTCAAGGGCGGGGATGTCAGTATCGGGGCGCTCGCGCGTCGCCACAAGGACGCGATATCCAAGCGAACCGTAAAATGTTTTGAAGCGCCGATATTTCTCCTCCGCAAGCGCCTTCGTCGGGAGGAGATAAACCACCTTGCGATTTGCCTCAAGGTGCTTCAAGGCGGCAAGTTCAGCAATGAAGGTCTTGCCCGAAGATGTCGGGGCAAAGACGATGAGACTCTTATTCTGCAACACCCCCGCGCTGATGATGGCGTCCTCCTGCAAAGGAAGGAGGGTGTCTATGCCCCCCTTTTTCCAGAGCGCAATCATCCGAGCTGAAAGCCCGTGCGCCGAAAGTTGCTCAACACTAAGAACCATGTCAAATCTCCTCCGCCTGCGGCTGACCATTGTCAATTGTCAATTGTCAATTGTCAATTTTGCCTGAGGCGGACGAAGATGGCGGATTTATGACCCATAAAGGAGAGATTCCAGTCCGCCATTTTATAAAAATGGGAAAGCAAATCCCTGTCCTCAAGGTCAATCAGGGCAATCGTGATGTTGAATTCCTTCAGAAAGGCATCAGGCGGCTCATCACCTGTAATTATGCGATAATGCCTTTCAATGAGCGCCGGCGGAAAGGGTTCGGCGCGGCTGTCAATGCAGGGGCGCACATCAGGGCTGAGCCTCCAGATGAGATAACCGCCGCTGTCGTAACCGTTGAACAGATTGCCGGACATCTTTTCACTTTTCATAAAAGTGGCGCAGTCCCAGGGATAGCGCGAGGCGTTTATTCCAAAACCAAAGGGGCGACTGACCTGCAGGATGTGGTAAAGAGCCCCCGATGAGATAGCCTTGGCAAAGATAAGTAAGAATATCAGAAGGGCGCAAACGACGGCGGTCCGGGCGAAAGCCGGAACTCTGTTTTTCAGCGCTCCTAAGATATATCCGTAATTCCAGAGATTTGAAATGCCCGCTGAAAGGGCGAAATAAACCCCATGTCGCCGAGCCTTGAGGGTCATGATAAAAAAGAATAACACAAGAAGCAGGTGCGAAATCCTAATGCCGACTTCGCCAGAGCAGCCTCGGCTGCGACGGCTGAACCTACGGCGATTGACTAAAAACCCCGCCACAGTCACCAGACACCAGCACAAGATAATCCACCGCAGCGGCTCAGGAACAATCCGGCTGAAAAGGGGCTGCCATTCCCAGAGATGCCTGTGATAAAACGGAGTCATCATAACATCCAGCACGCCGCCAAACATCCTCAATCCATAAGGATTAATAAGGGAGGATAAAACCTGAAGGGGGATTGCGAACCACTCCTTAAATGCGAAATATTTTCTCTCCAGCCCCCTCTCGAGGAGAAACGCCCCGCTCACAAGATATCCCAGGACGAAGGCGCTGTGCATATTGGTCCAGAATGCCTGCAGGAGGAACAACGCCGCCATGAATCCGCCTGTGAGCGGTTTGCCGCGCACATGCTCCCATAAAAGCAATAACAGCGCAAAACAGATGAAGCTGAAAAGTTCCGGACGGACAAACATCCGCGGAATCATCAAAAAACCCGTCACAAGGAGTATGAACGAGGCAAGAAAGGCATCCGGCGCCGCCGCCCCTTTCCTTCGCCTCCGGATAATAATATGGAAAGATATTATGAGGAGGGCGCCCAATACGAGGAGGGAGCGGAGGGCAATGAGGGCATTCACCCCGCCTGCCGCATGTAAAAGGTATATCAGCATCTCAAACGGCATATACTTGTTCATCCAGGGCTGACCGTTAATTGTGCAGGTAAAGACATCCGTCATGAGGGGGCGTCCGGTGCGCACCATCTCCCTCCCTGCCGCCAGCAGCCACCAGACGTCATTATCCTCAATTGGAAAGAAAGTGAGGAAAAGGATATTCAGTGCGGCAAGGCAGAGGGCAAATACACCAAGATTGCGAACAGCTGACTTCGCCAGAGCAGTCTCGGCTGGGACGGCTGAAAGGGGATGGGTGGAGTTGCTCATGCTCCGGCGCCGCCCTTCCTTTCCGCCTTAGGCGGACGCCTGAGAAAGAGGGAAAAAAAGAAGAAAATGGCGGCAACCATGATAATAGCCGCCCCGCTGGTGAGATTGAACATGTAAGAACACCATAAGCCTAAAGCGGTGAAAATGAAATTGTAAAGGATGGAGAATACCATCATTGACGAAAGGGAACGTGAGTGCCTCTCGGCAATATAAGGGGCAATGGTGAAAAAGGCGATAATCAGAATGAGTCCAATCATGCGGATGATGATGACCACACAAAAGGCAATCATGACAAGGAGCATGATGTAAAGTGTCCGCGTGGGGACGCCCATCAGGGCGGCAAACTCATCATCATAGGACATGGCGAGAAAGTCCTTATAGAAAAACCCCACAATTGCTATTATGGCGAGATTTAAAAGCGCCATCATTAAAAGGTCGGAACGTGGGACGGCAATAATGCTTCCGAAAAGATAACTCATCAGGTCAATGCGATGTCCGGGCGTCAGGTCAATCAACAAAATGCCAATCGCCATCCCCACCGCCCAGAGCATGCCAATGATGGTGTCCGCCCGCTCCTTGTTTTTCAAGGATACCAGCGCCATGACCACGGAAACGGCAACGGCAAATCCCACCACGCCAAGGAGCGGCGCAAACCCCAGGAAAAATGCCAGCCCAATCCCTCCGTATGCCGCATGTGCTATCCCGCCGGAGATGAAGACAATACGATTCACCACCACAAGCGTCCCGATTATGCCGCAGGCGATGCTGGCAAGCAACCCCGCCAGCAGGGCATTCTGCATGAATTCATACTGAAAAATGTTCATGACACACCGTCTTGACGACTGACCGCCAGTGGCGGACTATCCATGCCTGCCCAGCACCCTGTGCGGCAGACCGTGCGCAATCAACTCCACGGGACACTGATACATCTTCTCCAGCATTTCCGTTGTTATCTCCGCCGAATCGTGATAAAAGACCGTCCGGTTCACGCACACCACGGATTTGACATTGCTTGAAAGGATACCGATATCATGGCTCACAACAACAATCGTGACCGAATCATTCAGCTCCTTCAGAAGAGTGTAGATATTAGCCTGCCATTCCGTGTCAACGGATGCTGTCGGCTCATCCATGAAGAGGATGCCAGGTTCTGTTATCAGGGCGCGTGCGATAAAGACACGCTGGCGCTGACCGCCGGAGAGATTATTGATAGGGGCATCCCTGTAAGAAAGCATTCCAACGCGGTCAAGGGCTTTCTCCGCCATCCGCCTGTCCGCAGGGGAATAGCGCCATGCCCGCCCCACCCTGCCAAGCCTCCCCATGAGCGCCACATCCAGAACGGATATGGGAAATTCCTTACTGAAATGGGTGTTCTGGGGGACATATCCCATGTGCCGCGCCATCTTTTCGGGCGCCTCGTCAAAAACCCGGACGACCCCGCGGTCGGGACGCAGAATGCCGAGGATGAGCCTGACGAGGGTTGTCTTGCCCCCGCCATTCGGTCCAATCACCGCGAGGAATTCATTCCTGCGGATTAAGAGGTTCACATCTTCTAAGACATTCTGGCGCCCATAGGAAAACCAGAGGTCATGAATCTCTATGGCGATTGGTTCCACAATATTCTCCAGCGACATAAAAGAAAATTAATATATTTTCACCACAGAGTCACAGAGGACACAGAGGATAATAAACCAAAGAAAATATCATACAATTCTCTGTGCACTCCGTGGCTCTGTGGTGAATTCCATATTTTTTGATTCATACAAAAAGGATTTTACGGAATAGCAACTTCTTTCTCTTTCATCACACTTGAAAGGATATTTAAAGCAAAATCTTTTGCATCGAATATCTCCAGTAATACAGGCTCACCATCCTCAGTATAATGTATTATAATCTGCCCGACGTCTTCTGCATAATCAATATTTTTATCTGAAAGCTCTATCAATAAGGAATCCGTGTCTTTGTTATAGTTAATCTTTCGCATATCTTTCTCTCCTTCCCGGATAAACTGTTATAACTTTTGCTTTATTTAATTCTTTTTCATAAACAACTCTCAATACATGAGTGTCATCTGTTTCTTTCTGCGCGATAATTCTATTTTTATAACCCGATTCAGTTTTTGTTGGATTATTTATGATATCAATTATCAATTCTTTGGAGATGGATACACCATGTTCAGCCAAAATGTCAATTTTTAATAAACAATGATTTGTTAATTCTATCTCTATCATTGTTTTTCACCTTCAACTATTTTTATCTCATCTTCAGTCAGGTTGTAGAGTTTATAGACGAAGGAGTCAATTTTTCTGTCGGTGTATTCTATGTGGGATTCGAGCTGTGTCCGCCTGTCCGGGAGCTTTGTTTCGTTTAGCTCTTTGTTTAATGACAGCATTGTATCAACGTGTTTGACGATTTCATTATGAATATTTTTATTTTTATTATATTTCAAATCTAATTTGGGGATAGGGAATTTTCTAATATCATTTATTAAAACTTTGGGAAATTGATTTCTATATCCTTTAGGAGAATTGTATTTATGATAAAAACTAATCACGTGTGAATTTATTATACCTAAAAGAAAAAACAAATGATATTCTAAATCTAATTGTGGTAAACAAGATATTATTCCTGGGTCATGGTATAATATATCACTATAAAAAGTAGCTGATATTCTTGGAGGATTACCACCAGTTATTTCTTGAATTAATATACGCTCTCCTAAAAAATATTTTTTTTGTCTTGGTCTATGCAACCAGCTTCCATATTTTAGGTATTCAATCTTATCAATTTTAATATCGTATCTAGATATACATCGCCCCTTTATCCATAAACCATATTCATTAGATATTTTAGTAGAAGAATGGAATATTCTATTTTCCACATCCTTTTTTGACAAAGACTCTGTAGAATAAGGAACAATACCTTGCATAACATCTAAATATTTATTTGCAAAATCACTTAAAGATTCTATTTTTCTAATTAATTTTAATATTTTTTCATTTTGAAATATTTGAAATTGATAATCTGATGAATTTAACCAATTTATTGTATTTATTACATCATTCTGTTCAAATTTATTTTCTATTAGATCTTTTAAGTCCGCTTTATTATTCATAATATTTATTTGGCAATTAATATGATCATGAAAATTTCTTATAATAAATATTATACTATTCGCATTGACATTACTAAAAACTTTTACTGGAAGAACTGTAATATTTAATATGCTATATTTACTTAATAATATTTTCCTTAAATTTGAAGATTGTGGAACTTTTATCCAACTATCTGGAGTGATGAAAGATAATAACCCTTCTTTTTTTAATAAGCTGCATGATTTATCGATAAAAAATAGAATACTTTCATAATTGCCCTGAAAACTAAAATACTTTCTTGAAAGATAAATTTTTTCATATTCTTTAAATGTTGCACCCCAAGGCGGGTTGCCGATGATGCAATCAAATCCACCTTGGTCAAAGATGTTTTTAAACCCCTCTTTCCAATCGAACGGGCGGATTTTGCGCTCTTCTTTTGGTTCGAGTTCTAACTGCCCGTCGTAAAAATCCAGACCAATCAATGAATTTCCGCATTTGATATTATTTTCGAGGGATGGGAGAACACGCTCGTTGAAAAGGGTTAACTGGGTTTTGATTGAAGCATCGGTCTCGCCTTCCATTGCTTTTAACAATAGAGAGAGTTTTGTTACTTCAACCGCCTGCGAGTCTATATCAACGCCGAAGATGTTATTTATCAAAATTCGCTTTTTCTCCGATGTGGACAATCTTCCTTCAGGTGTAAGTGGAGAATCTTTTTTTCTGGCGGTTGATTTGGGATGCTCGATGTAATATTTGAGATGATAATCGAGGAGATGATGATACGCCCCTATGAGGAAAGAACCACTTCCGCAGGCAGGGTCGCAGATTTTTATTTTTGAAATTTCTTCCGGCGTCTTGCCTTCAATCAATTTCCCAACTGTGTTTTTGACGATGTAATCAACTATGTATTGCGGGGTGTAATAGATGCCACCGGCTTTTCGGACTTCCGGTTTTTCTTCTACCTTTGCCTGATGACCCGCGGTTAATCGAATCACTTTTCCGAGAAACTGTTCATAAGCATTTCCGAGAATCTCTATTGGTAGAACCGAGAATTCATAAGGACATTCCGGATAATAAAGCTCATTGATGATTGTTTTGATGATTTTATTGTCTATATTTAATTGTGGAGTTATCTTGTCTGTGGAAAAATCGAATAGCCCTGAATTGTATTTTTCATCAGCCGCCTTAAAATAAGAAAAAAGATTTTGATAAAAGCTATCTCCATTAAGGAGTTCTGAAAGTCTTGCATATTTTTCAACTTTCCTATCTTCACAGATTCTTAAGAAAATGATTCTATCAATCGTCTGCTGGACGGCATAATTTATTTCTTCTTCAGTTAGAGAGGGATTGCGCAGTGCTATGCCGACGGCAAGAAGTTTTCTCCATTCTTCAAGGGATTTTAGAAATTCTTTATTAACGGCTTCCGTTCCCCTTTTGGCAATATCGAATTTTGCCAACTTAATCAAACTTCCATGATGAACACTCTCACGCGAAAAATATTCCCAGATATAATCAAATTCTTCGATGTATTGTTTATATCTAAAATATCTGATTCGCTCATCAATCGGTTTATCTTTTGGGGTTGGTTTTTTTGTGCATTGATAAATAGCGAATTCTTCAAAGTCTGTGAGAACACAAACAGGAAGGCTGGCGCTCCAGCCATAACGCCGCACCTGATAAATGGGGCTTATCTGATCTTTGATATCAACGCTGGGCTTTTTCGCTTCTACAAAGAACTTTTTATGTCCATAGATGGTAAAACAATAATCCGGCGCCTTGACTCCCTTTCCATCATAGATTTTGTCCTCATGGATAACGTCTTTGTATGGTTCAGGTTCATTTTTTTCATTATCCATATCCCAACCGAGGGCTTTAAAAAAGGGGTCAATGAGTTCTCGGCGGGTTTGCGTTTCGTTATAATCAGGGCTTAAATAAAACTCTTTGTTTTCTTCAAATTTCTCGACAAGTTGCTCAATTTTTTTCCGCGCTTCATCTTTTGAAATCATGTCTGATATTCCTATCCGAAAATCAGGTTTGAGTTTTCGGTATGGCGAAGGCGTCCCGCGCCTATCTTGCCGCCTCTTTGATTTTAATGGCAACCGCCTTCAGATTGTCAGCCCAGTTTTCGGCGAGGGGGTCTATCAAAACCGTCTGACCGCCGATTTCCTTCGCAAAGGCATCCACGGTTTTGGGTGACATCTGCGGCTGAACAAGAATCACCTTAAGACCCTTCTCCCGCGCAAAAATAACAAGATTCATCATCTCCCGCGGGGATGGCTCCCTGTCCTCGTTTTCAAACGGCACCTGCTTCAGTCCATATTCAGCGGCAAGGTAGCCCCACGAGGGATGAAACACAAGAAAACTCCCGCCGGGTTTCCCATCCATGAAAATTTTCCGCAGTTCCATGTCAAGTGCGGTGATTTCCGCACCGAACTTTTCAAAATTCTTCTGATAATAATCTCCGTTTGCGGGGTCTGCCTTCTGCAGGGCCTTTGTGATATTTTGCGCCTGAATCCTGACAAGCGGGGGCGAAAGCCAGATGTGAGGGTCCAGCATACCGTGCGCATGGCTTCCGGCGCCGGAAATCGGCTTCCGGGCATCGACCTTATTTCCGCCAGAGGCGGTTTCGGCGAGCGGTATCTTTTTAATTCCCTCATCCGTATGACATATAATCATGCCCGGATTGGAGGCGGAGAATTTTGGAAGCCAGACATCCTCAAAGGGGAACCCGATGGCGAAATAAATCCGTGCGTGTGAAATCACCGCCATTTGCCGGGGTCTTGGCTCATAACTCTCCGGACACCCGCTCCCGCCGCCCATGACGGTAACCGAGACGCGCTGACCGCCAATTTTTTCCACAAAATATTTCTGCGGCGGCACACTCACCGCCACAATCATCTGCCCCTCTGCCAAAAGGGATGCAGACTGGAATATGAAGAGAAAGAGGCAGAATACCAAATACCCTTTATGCCACCTCCCGCCTCGGCGTGTTTTCAACATTGAAACATCTCCCCCGTCTCCGATGTTCCCATTGTTCAATCACTCGCCCTTTTTGAATTCTTCAGGTCTGATGCCGAGCTTTTCAAGTTTTTCATAAAGATTCCTGCGGCTCACACCGGAGATGCGCGCCGCCTCGGAAACGCTCCCGCCCGTGCGTTCCAGAAGCTCGCGCAGATAGTCCGTTTCGAACTGTACCCGCGCCTCTTTGTAATCCACGGGGATTGTCTTCTGGGGAGCGGCTGGAGGGAGACCCACCCTCGGAGCCATGCCATTGCGGATGTCCGCCGGTACATCCTCCAGCTCAATCATCTCGCCATCTAAGAGGACAATAATCCTCTCTATGACGTTTTCCAACTCCCGGACATTGCCGGGCCAGTAGTAGCGGTTCAGGAGTTCCATGGCGGCTGGCTTAATGCCCACATTGGGCTTGTGGAGACGCGGTCCGTGGCGCGCGATAAAATAACTCACAAGGAGGGGGATATCATCGGGGCGCTCCCGCAGGGCAGGCATGCGGATATTAATGACATTCAGGCGGTAAAAGAGGTCGGGGCGGAACCTGCCCTCTTCTATATCCGAATTAAGGTCACGGTTAGTGGCGGCAAGGAGGCGAATGTCCACATGTATCTGTTTCAGTCCGCCTATTCGCTGAATCTTGTGGTCCTGAAGGACGCGCAGGAGCTTTGCCTGGAGCTGGAGAGGCATCTCGCCAATTTCATCCAGAAAGAGTGTTCCGCCGTGGGCGAGCTCAATCAAGCCGAGCTTCATCTGGGAGGCGCCGGTGAAGGCGCCCCGTTCATATCCAAACAGTTCAGATTCCAGCAGGTTCTCCGGAATGCAGGCGCAATCAATCGGGACAAAGCGCCCGTTGCACCGGAAACTTGCCTTGTGAATGAACTTGGCTGCCATCTCCTTGCCCGTGCCGCTCTCGCCATTTATCAAAACAGAGCTGTCCGTGGGGGCAATCTTTTCTAAAAGCTGCTTGATTTCCTTCATCACGAGGCTTTCGCCTATCAGTTGGACATCCGCATGGGCGCGCTTGATTTGCTCAGCAAAGATGACCGTCTCCCGCGTTATCTCCTGCACCTCGATTGCCTTTTCAATATTGGCAATCAGCTCCTCCGTGTGAAAGGGCTTGGTCACGTAATGAAAAGCGCCCTCCTTCATCGCCTGGATAGCGCCCTCAATGCTTGCATACGCCGTCATGATAATGACCGCCATGTGCGGGAACTGTTCCTTCACCGCCTTTAACACATCCATGCCGGAGCGCTCAGGCATCCGGATGTCAGTCAGAACGACATCGGGCTGGTACTTGGCGATATAGTCAAGGGCAAGACTGGGGTTTGTGAAGGAAGTGACGTGATACCCGTCCATGTTGAGGATTTTCGTGAGGATTTTGCACATATCCTCCTCATCATCAATCACAACCACCATCCCGCGATATGTGGATTGTTTGAACTGTTCAGGCATTGTCTCTTATCCACCATCATGGTAAAATCTGATTTGGCTTTTCCAACATGTCCCAAAACCAGTAATGTTAAAGGATAAACTAAGGAATAATGCGGGATGAGTCAAGTGACAACTCATGCAGATATGCCTTTAACCGACGGTTAAACAAATCTAAATTGACATATCCCGCGAAAATGAAGAAAGAATCTTCTTATTAAAATATTACGCCATGAGCACAAAATATTTGAATTACTCATCCTAATCTGACAGCACAGGTGAATAATGGAATCTAAAACATTTTCCGAGGTGACAATCTACACAGATGGCGGGTGTGTGCCGAATCCGGGACCCGGTGGCTGGGCAGCCATCCTTATCCGCAAAGGGCGTTGCAGGGAAATCTCCGGCGCAGAACCGGAAACCACCAATAACCGCATGGAACTCACCGCCGCCATCCGCGCCCTTGAGTCTCTCAAAAAACCATCCCATGCGCGCATCTTTACCGATTCTGAATACCTGAAACGCGGAATAACGGAATGGATGCCGCAATGGAAAATCCGTAACTGGAAAAGAAAGGGAGGTCCCCTTTTGAACATTGACCTGTGGCAGCGCCTCGATGCCGCCGTCCAGCGGCACAGGATTGAATGGCGCTGGGTGAAGGGTCATTCAGGCATACATGAGAATGAGCGGTGCGACCTGCTGGTCTCCCTTGCAATCAGCCGGCTGAAAATATCTCCGAAAAGATTCAGGGGAAAAACGGAGTTGTAGGTAATCGCAATATTCCTCAGTATTCTGACCCCGCGCCCCGTGTTCCTGTGGTCGATTGCTTAATTACCCAGAAGGAAAATGACAACGTCGCCGGCATCAAGTATGCCGTCGTGATTTTTATCGAGATATGAACGTTCCGTATTATCGGGCACAAAACGCCCCAGAATGGCATCAATAGCGCCCTGAGAATTATAAGTATGGAGATTGTAAAAGAGGTCAAGGGTCTGCGCGTCCACAATCGTTACCTGCTGTGCATTCTTCGGCAGAAATCCTATGTTTGTGAGCTCATTCTGTAATAATCCAATGTCGTATGTCCCCGCCGTCAGGGGAAACTGCGCCAGACCGGTGGAATCCGAGCGTCGATCGGCAAGGGAGAGAGGCATCTCCGGTTGGTTGACATACGCCGTGATGCCCTGAACCGGATTTCCACCACTCTGGATGTGCACATTGATGGTGGCAGTCGGTGAGGGAATTGCAAAATTCACATTCACCGTTCCTGACGAGATGGTAATTCTCTGGGGCGCCACAGGCGCAAACCCCTGTTCAATCAGATCTCCACCATTCGGCATAACATAATAGGTCCCCGCAAGAACAGCGAATCTGTAATCACCATTTTGGTCGCTTTCCATATCACACACATAGTTGTAATTATCATTCCACAGACCGACATTGATGTCAGCAACAGGTGTGCTGTTATGGGCGATGTGCCCCTGGATAAAACCCTGAGCCTTGGGAACTGAAAACTGGAGCGGTTTTGTCTCGCCATCGGCAAGGGTGATATCCTTATCAGGCACAGAGATATATCCCAGCGGGAAAAGGTCATCATCGCTCAGATCGATGTGATATGTCCCGGCAAGAAGCCCGAGGGTAACATTGCCATTCGCATCTGTCTTCTTGTAGTAAATTCTATCCCAGTTTTCATCTTTAACCTTCACATTCACACCGCCGATAGGGTTGGAGGTTCCCGCCTCCTTCACATTCACATTCACAAAGGCAGTGGGCTCCCGGAGGGTGAAATTGACTCCTGTTGTAGGGGAGTCCACTGCTGGGGTCGCCAACTGGGATGAAGGAATGGCAAGCCATTTATCGCGGGCTAGCTGGTCACTCTCCACGGCAACCCACCACATCCCGGGGAGAACCGGCACAAAATAGGAACCATCCGGTCCCCTCGTATATACATCAAGGTTTATGCTCTCATCCTCATTTTTAACCTCCACATCATACCCTGTCACAGGCGTCCCATCCTTGTATCTTGTGAGCGTCCCTGTGATATATGTTGTGGCGGGTAAAAGTGAAAAAAGGACGCCCTCCAGACCATTCTCACCAACGCTAACCATCTTCTCTGGAGGTCCGACAAGCTCTGTAAAATATAAATTACTAACTCCGAGACTCCATGAGCCCGGGACTACGGATAGTTGAAAATTACCACTGGTATCCGTCCATGCAACCGAGTTATAAATATCCGAATCATCTGCTGAAAGCCAACCATCAACCTCCATATTGGGGACTCCCTCGTCTGTTATTGAGTTCACCACACGTCCCTTGATGGTGCACGTCCCGTTATAAAGCGTCAAATCCACACCGGATATACTTTGACCCGCATTCAGCACAATACCCCTTTTGACGCTCTCCTTTGTGTTATCCGATACCATTCCGGGTATGAAACCGATGACGTTATATTTACCCTCAGGGAGATATACTATATAAATACCCCCCGCATCCGTCAACACATACCATTCCCTTCCATCGGCGTTAGTCGCACAAACAATGCCGGGGGATGGGTTGCCCGATTCAAGGCGTAACGTCCCGGAAATAAACTGCGCCGTCACGGTCTGTGTGATTTTAAAGGTATCTGACGCCGCTCCCGCGGCATCATTTACAATCACCATAAAATTCCCCGCCGCTGGCCAAAATCCCCAGAAGTCAAGTCGAGTGGAGATGTGGCTATTGAGTCCGTCCTCATCTCCGGGGATAGAAGAATTGGGAAAGGGGCTTGGAACGCCCTCCTTCAATTTGTACTGGAGTAAAATAAAATCCTCAGGGTCTTTCACGCCATTACCGTTGAAATCTATCACGACAAAAATATCAACATCCGCCCCCTGCGTCACATCTGCCGTCACCGTGAGCCATGCCCCCGTCTCCACATTAAACTCCTTCGGCGACACCGCCACATTTGAGGCGGAAAAAACGGGACACACCATGATTAAAAAAATGGCGGTCAATAATATATTCTCTTTCATACGTGCTTCTCCTGTAAATTATGGATAAAAAATCTTATGGAAATATTTATTTATTGTTACATCTCTTCCACACTCATTACTCATTGCAAGTGTTAAATATTCTCTTGACGAGCGGGGTGAATCATCAACATTCACCATCTTGAAGCGTTACCCAAGGGGGGGGGATAATGAAAAATAAGCGCTCAGCCGGATACATTTTCCTCCTCTGCCTCACCTTTGCCCTCACATGCGGTATGCGCGCCCTTCCCGCTGAGGTGAAATATACCTCCATGCCGGAAAAGGAGCCGCAGGAGGGCGCCGTGGCGCGCATTATCTTCTTCTCCGATGTGACCTGCGAGGAATGCCAGGAGATGAAGGCGAAAATCCTCCCCAAACTCCTCAAGAAATATCCCGCCCAAATTGCCGTCCGCATTTATGAGATAAATGACACCGCCTCGTTCGTCCTTCTGACCCGTTTTGAAAAGCGTTACGGCAAGGCGAAAAATGAGGTGCCCATCATCTTCATGGATGGAAAGGTTCGCAGCGGCTATGAAGAAGAGGTCAAGAAATCCCTTGAGCCGGATATTAAACAGGCGCTGGCAAAAGGGGGTTCCCCCTGGTCCGAACCCGCCCCGCCTGAAAAAAATGTCACAGAGACGGAAACCGGGAAAAACCTGCTCGAATCACTGACACTTCTCGCCATTATTGGCGCCGCTTTTGCCGACGGCATCAATCCCTGCGCCTTTACCACCATCATCTTCCTTATATCCTATCTCTCCCTCATCGGGCGAAAAAAGAGCGACATCCTGAAGACGGGGCTGATTTACACGGCGGCGGTGTTTGTAACCTATCTCGCCCTCGGACTCGGGCTCAAGTTTATCATCTCGCATATGATTAACACACGCATTGCAAAAAAAATTCTTTATGGCGCAACAGGCATGGTCGCACTTGGCGTGGCTTACCTCTCCCTGAAGGATTATCTCCTCGCGCGTAAAGGGCAGTATAGCGACATGACCCTGAAACTCTCGGACGATATGCAGAGGCGCATCCGGCAGTCCATTCATGACAAGGTGCGCAATCTGGGCATCATGACGGCGGCGCTGGTTCTGGGGATTCTGGTGGCGCTGTTCGAGCTCCCCTGTACAGGACAGATGTATTTCCCAATAGTGACTGCCCTTACCAATCCTCACCTGCGCTCACGCGCACTTCCGTATCTCATTTTATACAATCTGGTGTTCATCGTCCCGCTGATTGTCGTATTTTCAGTCGCATATTATGGCGTCGCCTCACAGACAATTGGCGAGCGCTTCAAGCGGCATATCGGCACCATCAAAATAATAATGGGGATAATATTTCTCTTCCTTGCCGCCATCCTGTTTTACATGGCGCTAACATAACCAAAATCCTTAGATAATCTCTCGCAGAGCACGCGGAGCTCGCAGTGCACGCTGTCTGTTATTTCGCCTGAGGATGACCTATCAGATACCAGACTATGTCCGCAATATCAACCTTGCCATCACCGTTCAAGTCCAAGCCTGTCGGGTCCGAATCCAGCCCCAGCAAATAGCGTTTGATATTCTGCTGTAAGGGATTGGTAACTGCGCCCCATACACCCTTGCCCTGAGAATCCGTCAGTCCTGTGATACCTGACCCCTCCACATACCCCCCGCCGGTAATATGTGTAACGGACTGCGTTACACCCTGGATGAACTGGAAATTGACGCCTGTCCCCGTTACAGTATCCTTGACAATAGCCATGGAGTTGAATTCTCCGGCGGTGTTATCAAAATTCCAGACATCTTTAAACGCATTGGCAGTGCCATCCATGAATTGTACCCGGATGTTGACGGGCGAGTTGAAGGGGATGAGCTGGTCGGAGACATTCTTCGTCAAAACAACGAAGAGCGCACTGCTCGCCGTTGGGAAGGAATTCCCTCCACTCCGTGCAGTCCGGTCGGCAAGGGTTGCCTGTTTGATGGTGACCTTTATCACGTCCGGGTCTGAGGGGTCTGTTACAACATAATTCGGGAATTCAATGCGGTGGTAGGTATAAAAACCGCCTGCCCCCGGAGCCAAGGTTGGACCAACAAGGATTCTCACCATCCCCCCGCCCTGCGGCTTCATATTTATTGTGCTTTCCTCAATTGTGGAACCGGGCAGATTCCCGAAGATGCCTGACTCGCCGGGAGAGGCCAATCTCAATCCGCCCGTGGTTCCGGGATACTTGAGATACCCCAGGTGCACAGTCACAGTATTATTCTCAGTATCCACAACTTGTTCCCCCGGAACAGGAACCCAGTGCCAACAGCCATCCTCACCCAGCACACACATATATATCCTCATCCCCGCCCCTGCAAAACCATTTTCAATATCCACATCGCCATCAAGGTATTGAAGGGTGAGCGTTGCCGATGTCAGAAATTTGATGTTATCCGCATTGGCAAGTATCTGAATGGCGCCGCCGGGCAGGGACGGCATGTCACAGCCGGGCAGGGGCGGCGGAATATCGGGGGATTTCATGATAAACTGGATGCCGGGGTCTGCTTTGACCTTTAATGAAGAGGAGATGGAACCTCCGGGGATATAAAAGGAGTGGTGATATGCGGCGTCCGGGTCGCCCGAATTGTCAAGTGTGCCGCCATCAGACCCGATATCCCTCAAAACAGCCCTGAAGCTATATTTGATATCCAGACCGGTATCATTGAGATACTGCTCGCCCAGGTCGATACAGTCCACCCCATCCAGACTGAAAATAGGGGGTTTCGGACGACCGATAGAAAGGTCAAGGTCAATCCCCGAAGGCGAGCTCAATTGAGTCATTGTTATAAGAAAATCACCTTCAATCGTCAAATGAGCGCCCTGTCCGAGTATCAATATCAACTCGCGGGAACTGTAAGGATTTATAGATGCGCTGAATCCTTCCAGCCCGAGGCTATCCCCCTTCACATGTAAATAAAAATAGTCAGGAGTGAGAGATTTTGTGATTGTGACTCCCTGGTCAAAAACAAGTGTCAATCCCTCGCCCGGCTCCGCATTACCATTACCATTAGCATCATTGAAAATTGCGCCAACGAGATGCGGTCTCGTGACAAATGGGGTTGGTGTGGGAGTAAGCGTAGGTGTTGGTGTCGGTGTAAGCTCTGGACCGAACTGGGCGAAGTCAGACCTGCTTTTATCACCGCCGATGCTGGTGAAATCGCCCCCGGCATAGACGGTTGAACCGAAGACGGCGAGGGCATATACATAATGATAATAATCTCCACCGAACGCATCAGGGTTCCAGTCGGTGGCGGCGCCTGTGGCGGCATCGAGGGCGGCAATATTGTTGCGCTCCTGCCCGCCGATGTTGGTGAACCATCCCCCGGCATAGATGGTCGAACCGGAGACAGCGAGGGCAGAGACCTCATAGTTCGCATTAGGATTCCATTCGGTGGCGTCGCCCGTGGCGGCGTCAAGTGCGGCGATATGGTTACGCGTCAGCCCGCCGATGCTGTTGAAAGTCCCGCCGGCATAGACGGTCGAGCCGGAGACGGCAAGGGCATAGACTGTGCCGTCCGCATTGGGGTTCCAAGCGGTGGCGGCGCCTGTGGTGGCGGTGTCGAGGGCGGCGATATAGCTGCGTGTCTGTCCGCCGATGCTTGTGAACTCTCCCCCGGCATAGACGGTCGAGCCGGAGACGGCGAGGGTATATATATAAGAATCATAATATCCACCGCTCGCGTTGGGGTTCCAGTCGGTGGCGTCACCCGTGACAGCATCGAGGGCGGCGATATTGCTGCGCAACTGCCCGCCGATGCTGGTGAACCCCCCCCCGGCATAGACGGTCGAGCCGGAGACGGCAAGGGCACGGACACCAGTTCCGTTCGCGTTGGGGTTCCAGTCGGTTGCGGTGCCCGTTACAGTGTCAAGTGCGGCGATATTATTGCGCATCCGCCTGCCGATGCTGGTGAAATAGCCCCCGGCATAGACGGTCGAGCCGGAGACGGCGAGGGCAAAGACAATGTCGCCCGCATTTGGATTCCAGGCGGTGGCGGCGCCCGTGGTGGTGGCGTCGATGGCTGCTATATAGTTGCGTGTCTGCCCGCCTATTCTTGTAAAATAGCCACCGGCATATACGGTTGAGCCGGAGACAGCGAGGGCAAGAACCTGGTTGTTCGCATTGGGGACACAGTCGGTGGCAGCGCCCGTGGCGGCGTCAAGGGCGGCGATATAGTAACGCGTCTGCCCGCCGATATTATTGAATTTGCCCCCGGCATAGACGGTCGAGCCGGAGACGGCGAGGGCAGTGACCAAGTTGTCTGCGTTGGGGTTCCAGTCGGTAGCGGCGCCTGTTGTGGCGTCGAGAGCGGCGATGTGGTTGCGCGTCTGCCCGCCGATGTTAGTGAACCATCCCCCGGCATAGACGGTCGAGCCTGAGACAGCGAGGGCACGGATCTCAGAGCTCGCATTGGGATTCCATGTGGGGTCAACCGAGCCGTTCGCAAGAATGTGTGCGATGTTGTTTCGGACAACGCCCGCGACTCTGTCGAAATTGCCCCCGATATACCACCCGCCCAAGCCATCAGGAACGCAGGCGAAAATCCATCCGTTTACCTTTGGAAATTCAGAGGCTGGGGCGGCGGTCGAGACGTCAATAGGGATGCCCCCTCCGGTTGCAGGACCAACATAGGTGAACACCCCGCCGATATAGACTGTGTCCGTCGTTGTGACGATTGCACCGACGCTGCCGTTAGTCACCCACATCTCTTCACGAGGCGCGGAGCTCTGGGCGCGCGCCGACGGAATATTCAACGCCGCCAGCGCCATAACGGCTATCACCAAAACCAGCGTAACTGACCACGGTTTTAATTTCATAGTATTACTCCTTAAAACTTATATTTCTTTATAAACACATGATAACAAACAAATCAAGAGCAGAATTTCAATTTTAACAAACCGGAATCACTTTGAAATGTTGAGATGGAGTGTATAAGTATCTAAGGCATTATTAGCGCCCTCCCAGGGACGAAAATATTTCAGGGCAAGGCGGCTCGCCATGAATCCACCGCTGGAAATCCCCGCCACATAGACCCGCCCTGCATCCAGCCTCGCCCAGTCATTTTTCTTCACCCAACTTAGAAGGTCACGGAAAAAGAGAAGGTCCTCCGACCTCTCCACAACGCGGTGCATGCAATCCCACTGCCTGACGCCCGAGCGGGGGGTTTCGCCGGAATCGGGGGCAAGGATGGCATAGTTTGCGCGGAGCGCCTCCTGAGGAAAAGTCTTCTGCTCGCCCATGGAGAGCGGCCCCTCCCCGAACCATGCCCCGCCGCCTTGACCCCGTCCGTGCAAAAGGATAATGACTTGCCACCCTTTCGCAGGCGGCTTGCCCTCCGGATGAACAGAGTAAACCTGACGCCCTGAGATTTCCTTCAATTCATATGACGCAGGGGTCTTCACCATGCCCGCAGTCTCCTGTGAGTTGGAATTGAATTGTATCATCGCCATCAAGGCGACAACCATAAAACCCAAAACACACGATTTATATCTCATTAAAACTCCTTTCCCATCACCCCATCAGGCTTTAAACTTCTCAAACCACATAATTCTCAACCGCAATGTTTTTTGCAGCGGGCTATTTGTTTTACTTGATGTCCATCACACCCTATGAATATATATACATTTCAAGAAATTTGTTATGAAAGGTGAAAAATGGCGATTGTCAAACCATTCAAGGCGCTCAGACCTGTGCCGGAAAAGGCAGCCTCCATTGCCTCGCCTCCCTATGATGTGGTGGACACGGAAGAGGCGCGGGAGATGGCAAAGGACAATCCCCATTCCTTTCTCCATGTGGTCAGGAGCGAGATTGACTTCCCGCCCGGCACCGACCCTTACAGCCCCATAGTCTATCAGAAGGCTGCCGAAAACCTGAACCGCCTTAACAATGATGGAGCGCTCTTCCGCGATGAAATACCTGCATATTACATCTATTCGCAACGCATGGGAGGGCATTTCCAGACGGGCATTGTCGCCTGCTGTGCCGTGGATGATTATGACTCCGGCATTATCCGAAAACATGAACTGACAAGGAAGGAGAAGGAGGATGACCGCCTACGGCACATCCTCACCACCTCCGCCCAAACCGGACCCGTTTTCCTGATGTATAAGGATGTCACCAATTTAGACATACTCATGAAAGAATCGTGCGACAGAGAGCCCATCCTCTATTCCTTCACGGCGCCGGACGGCGTGGAACATATTGCACAACGTATCAGCGACCCGAAATGTATTGAAAATATCACAAAAGAATTCGCCAGTGTGCCGAACCTGTATGTCGCAGACGGTCATCACCGAAGCGCCGCCTCCTCCCGCGCCTGCGCCGAAAGGAGAAAAAACAATCCCTCCCATACCGGTCGCGAGGAGTATAACTATTTCATGGCAGTTCTGTTCCCCGCCGGCACACTCAAGATTCTACCTTATAACCGCATTGTGAAGGACCTTGCCGGGCTCACCAGAAATGACTTCATCGCCCGAATCAAACAGCAATTCAAGGTCAGCGAAACCGCCAATCCGGTCCCCGCCATGAAAGGACAATTTGGAATGTACCTTGATGGAAAGTGGCATCTCCTTTTTGAAAAGCCGTGGGGGCACAAATCGGATAACCCGGTCGCAAAGTTAGATTGCCAGATTCTACAGGATTATCTTCTCGGTCCCATCCTCGGCATAAAAGACCCCTGCACGGATAATCGCATCGGATTTGTCGGCGGGATTCACGGCCACCCAAAACTCAAAAATATGGTGGATAATGGCAAGGCGACGGTCGCCTTCCTCCTGCACCCCGTCACCCCGGAAGATATCATGAGCGTCTCGGATTCGGGTAAAACCATGCCCCCCAAATCAACATGGTTTGAACCGAAACTGAAAAGCGGATTGTTTATTCACCAGATATAAAGCATTTATCCTTTGTTAGACCCTAACGTGTTTTTCATTTGTCCGCCTGAGAGGCAAATCAATCATTCATAATAATTGATGGAGAAATTGCCTGACCCGGAATTGTTTCGATTTCATTCTCATTAGAAATGAAGGGTAGAAGGGACAATGCACAACACCATGTCCCATAATTTATGGTTGAAATTCCTAAAACTCACTGGAAAATTATATAAAAAACAGGGGAATTCAACAATGATAAAAAAAAAGGGAAAGTGAAAAATATTTCTTGCATTCAAAAACAGGATTGGATAATGTTTCTTTATATTAAATCTGACTCGTATTTGGAATCCGGTAAGTTAATATCGCTGGGAAAGTAAAAAAAATAGTTGACAATGAAAGTATTCATATAATAGGAAAAAAAATACGTAAATTAAAAATCCAAAGCATATAAATGAAAGGAGAATTGGAATGATGATTCAAAAAGGTAATTGCATGAGACTCTTGAGTGTGCTTCTCATGCTATTGGCCACAACGACATTCGCTCAGGTGATAAGCCTGTCCAACCCGATGGGTGCCCCGGGCTCAACGGTAAATGTTGACCTCGGCGGTCCAGGGAAAGATATTGCGGGTATAAACTTCGCCGTGGGCTATGACCCTGCTGTCCTGAGTAATCCCCAGGTGAGCCTCGGAGATTTGACACAGGGATGCAAATCGGATTATAATGTACTCAAGGATGCAGGTCTGAATGAGACGGGTGAACTTCGCGGGATGGTCTATTCTGACCCGGTGCAGAGCTTTACAGATGCTACAGGCGTGATTGCCACGATATCCTTCAAGGTTGCAACCAGTGCCACGTCATGCACACCCTCCAATCTACAGATACTCAAGAGCACCAGTGTACAGTTCGGCATCTCAAATACGGCCGGGGTAAGCATCACCAGTAATTACACAACCCAGGACGGCAGTGTGAAGGTTACCCTACGTGGAGACTTCAACAATGGCGGCAACGTTGACCTCTCGGACTTCACCAATCTGGTTGAGGGATGGGGGACAATTTATCAACTGAGCGACTTTACGGGTCTGGTTGAGAACTGGCAACAGTCTTGCACTTTTTAATATCAGTTTGTTATCTTTTTTGATGAATATGAAAACAATTTTAAAAAAATAGAAGGAGTTTGGAACATGAGTAAAATACTAAAGGCTTTTGGAATCCTCAGCATGGTGCTCCTTATGACGGCTCCAGTTGCGTGGGCTCAGCTGGGCACAATAAGTTTCATCCCCCCCGGTGGAAGTTACAAAGTCGGAGACAAGATTGCAGCGCCGATTGTCATGAACACCGCAGGGGATAAAGTCCTTACCGTGCAGGTCACACTCAATATCGACCCCACCATCCTGGAGGTTGCGGATGACCCTGATAATCCCGGCAGTCCCCTCATTGCCATTGATTCAAAATTCCCTCTGGTGGTGGATGCGGGCACAATCTCCGTGGATAAGAAAACAATCACCATAGTGGCAGGTGTGCTTGGTCCAACAAAGGCTGTGAGCGGCACGGCGGTGCACTTTGCCACCATCACATTCAATGCGCTTGCGAATGGGACGGCAAAAGTAACAATAAAACCCGCTCCTGACACACAGGCGCAGAAATCCGGTTCGGTGAATATTCTCGGATTTTTTAACAGTGCATCCTATACCATCGGTACATGGAAGCTCACTGGCAAGGTGAATGGTTTTGACCTCCCAGTTGAAAATTTTGCCGGTGGCATCCTGAGTCTCCAATCCACAAGTTCTAACACGTTCGGTTTCTGGTATCTTGATGATGCAGTTGTTTCACCAACTGCCAACACCCTCTACAGGGCTCGTTACGCCATCAAAAGCGACCAGACATACCTACCCAATGTCCCCACATTCCGCGCCCGTTACAATGCCGCAAACTTCGCGCAGGGTGACTTCATCCAGGTCAACAGCAATGACACCGGCGATGCTTCACCGGGAACTACCGAAAAGATATATGACCTTTATTTCTGTCCCCAGTATGATGCCGTGGGGGTCAACGGCACCCTCTCATTTGACATGATAAACATTGGCAACCCGACTGATGTCACTATCGCCACGCTCTCGCTCGATTATCTCCAGCTGGATAAAAAGGCGATTACCGACCTCGGAACCTTGTCCGTTATCAACTCCTATATTTTTTCCGCAGGTCAAGGAACCTGGAGTAACAGTGGCACCCTCGGCACCTTCACACCGCCAAATTACACCTGGGACGTTACGGAAGGCGCTCTCACTCTTGAATCAACCAACACCAACACCTTCGGATACTGGCAGAACAAGCAGGATGACGTCGCCATTGACCACAATGTCCTTTATCAGCTTCGTGTGAAGGCGGCTTCTGCTGCCGGGGGCCAGCCTACTATGCGTGCCCGCATGTATGACCACCCAACTAACCATGTGAACTCTTCCTTCCAGACACCGGTCTGGAAGACATATGAGCAGCCTGTCACGAGTATGGCAATATCACAATTAACCTACCACGATTATTTTGCTTATTTCCACAACAAGGAAGGCGTCGGACCTTCTCTCGGCATTGCCATTGACATGATCAATCTTGATGCAAGTGCACCTGCAGCTGCCAAGATCGCCATAAGTGAGGTGGAACTCTCCACATTTGCCATCCCGACTTTTTAATGAGTTGGGTGCTTGATTTGGTGCAGGACATTCGGGCGGGAGGCGATTCAATGACCCTCCCGCCTGATATTTTTTAAATAATACCGTAATGAAAACGATTCGAGAAAATAAAATATATAATATGGATTGTCTTCAGGGATTGCCTCTGATTAAGGATGAATCCGTAGACCTTGTCATAACGGACCCCCCTTTTGCCATCAACTTTACTCCCCGCCGCTCCAATTATAACAGAAAATCTTCCCGTGTTTTGGAAGGTTATAAAGAAATTACCCCGGACGAATATCTTGATTTCAATATTAAATGGATGAGGGAGGTCTTCCGTGTCTTGAAAGAAACCGGCAGCATTTTCGTCTTTTCCGGATGGAATTATCTGAAAGACATCCTGACCGCCGCCGATGAGACGGGTTTTACAATTGTGAATCATATCATCTGGAAATATCAATTCGGCGTGGTTTGTAAAAAGAAGTTTGTAACTTCACATTATCATTGTTTGTTCATGTGTAAGAATGATGCAAAGAGAAAATTTTTTAACAGCGCGCGATATAAGAAAGAAGAAAAATCAAAAAAAGGTGGAAGCCTGAGATATCAGGATATGGAAGATGTCTGGGTAATCAACAGGGAATACTGGCATGGCGACAAAAAAACGCCCACCAAATTGCCCGCCGCGCTTATTGAAAAAATTCTCAATTACACTACTGAACCTGAAGACCTGATTCTTGACCCCTTTCTTGGCTCCGGTCAAGTTGCCGTAGTCAGCAAACTGAACAATCGACGTTATATTGGCTTTGAGATTGTGAAGGAATATTACGAATTTGCCAAAGAGAGGCTGGAAAAAGGTAAATATAGAATAAGCGACACGTAGAAGAATTAAATCAATTCAAAGCAATTCTCAAATCCTCAGATTCTTAAATCCTCAAATTCTCAGATTCTCAAATTCTTTAAGACTCTCTCCGGTGTGAAGGGGGTTTTGCGCAGACGGATGCCAACGGCATCAAAAATGGCGTTGGATATAGCGGGAATGGGACCGTTGATATTAATCTCGGATATGCTTTTTGCGCCATAAGGACCGCTCGGCTCATAGGTAGGGACAAGGATGGTTTTGATTTCCGGCAGGTCGCGCGCGCTGAAGATTTTATAATAATTGAAATTAGGATTCAGCATCCGCCCGCGCTCACCAAAGAGATATTCCTCCGTCAGGGCGAATGAGATGCCATTAAGGACAGCGCCCTCGCATTGTCCCTCCGCCAGCGGCGGATTAACGGCGACACCACAATCCACCGCCGCCACATATTTGACCACCGTCACCTTTCCGGTCTCCGTGTCCACGAGAACCTCGGCGAAATGCGCCGCAAAGGGCGGCGGCGATTTGTGCGTTACGTGGGAGGCTGTGCCTATAATCTGCCTCTGGTTCCGCTCATAAAGGGTATGATGTGCGATGCGGGAGAGGGACGCCTTTTTCCCGCCCACGCGCACCTCTCCATTCTCCAGAACCGCATCCTCCTTCCTTGCGTAAAACATCTCAGCCGCCACGGATATGATTTCATTCCTCGCCTGCTCCGCCGCCTTTTTGACCGCCATGCCGGAAAGATAAGTCGTGCTGGAGGCGTATGCGCCAACATCAAAGGGCGTCATGTCCGTATCGGAGGAATAGACGATGATATTCTTCAACGGGACTGTGAGGACCTCGGCGGCAATCTGTGCAAGGACGGTGTCGCTTCCCGTCCCGAGGTCGGCTGCGCCGATAAGAAGATTAAAGGAGCCATCCTCGTTCATTTTAATTGTGGCGGCGCCCATATCTATCTCCGGGATGCTGGAACCCTGCATCAGGCACACCATGCCCAAACCCCGTTTCACAGGACCCGCGCCCGGCTTACCCCTCTTCTTCGCCCACCGAATCTCCCGTGCGCCTCGCTCCAGACATTCATCCAGCCCGCATGTTTCAATCACCATCTCCACCCCCGTTTTTCCCTCGCCCAGCGCCTGAAAAACGGGCGAAGTCTCCCCGGCGCGGATGTGATTCCTTCTATAAAATTCCAAAGGGTCCATCCCGATGGCGCGTGCCATCTCATCAATCTGAATGCCCAATGCCGCATACCCCTGAGTGGCGCCATAGCCGCGATATGCACCGGCAACGGGAAGATTCGTGTAAACGGAATCCCCGCTGAATGCGATGTTCGAACAATGCACAAGGGGGAGCGTCTTGCTTCCGGTGTTGCAGAGCACTGTAAGGGCGTGCGACCCGTAAGCACCTGTATTCATCAAGACGCGCAGGTCCAGCGCAGTGATATCCCCATTCTTCCTGACGCCTGAGCGCAGACGGATGCGCTGGGGATGGCGGGTGCGCGATGATATAAATTCCTCCGCACGCGAATATGCGAGTTTTACAGGTTTCCCCGTCCTGAGCGTGAGGGCGGCGGAGATGCCCTCAAGAAAAACTTCCTGCTTGGCGCCGAATCCGCCCCCGATGCGCGGCTTGATGACGCGCACGCTGGAGACCGGAATCCCCAGCACCCGCGCGACTATACGCCGCACATGAAAGGGCACCTGTGTGCTTGTGCGGATGACAAGTCGCCCCGCCTCGTCAAGATATGTGACGACCACATGCGTCTCAATGGGGCAGTGCTGGGCGTAATGGGTTTCATACTCATTATCAAACACAAAGTCCGCCCCGGCAATGCCTCTTTCCACATCCCCTATCCTGACATCCACACCTGCCGCCTGATTGCGGGCAGGATTGAACGGCGTATGAATGAGGACGCGCGCCTCTTTTTCATCATGGATGACAGGGGCACCCGGTCGCATCGCCCCGGAAGGGTCAAGGACGGCAGGCAGGACTTTATACTCCACATCAATCAAAGAGAGTGCCTTCTCGGCGATTTCGGGAGAGTCCGCCGCAACGGCGCACACGCGGTCGCCCACAAACCTCACTTTGTTATCAAGGAGAAATGTGTCATAGGGCGATGGTTCAGGTGCGCCCTGACCTGCGGTTGTGTGAATCACGCGGGGAAGGTCTTTCCAGGTCAGGATGGCGCGAACGCCGGGGAGTTTCTCAGCCCTGCCTGTGTCAATTTTCCTGATGAGCGCATGGGCGTGGGGACTATAAAGAAGCCGGGCGTGGAGAAGGTTTCGCATCTCAAAATCCGCGGTGAACTGTGAACGTCCGGTTGCCAGCGCCAGCCCGTCAACCTTCCACTCAGCCTTTCCAACGGTATGAAACTTCGGAATTATTGTCATTCTCACATCTCGCTCTAAATATCCGATTGAAAATTTGCGCCCTTATATTTTCCGTCCATTCGCCACTTTCATCCTCTTCGCCGCATCCTGCACAGCCTTGATTATCTTCACATATCCCGTGCAGCGGCAGAGATTACCGTCTAATGCGGTTTTAATCTCCTCCACCGATGGCGCAGGATTTTCTGCAAGGAGCGCCTGTGATGAAAGGAGCATCCCGGGTGTGCAATATCCGCACTGGACGGCGCCGGCGTTCACAAATGCCTCCTGCAGAGGGTGCGGGCGAGCCGGCGTGCCAAGCCCTTCCGCCGTGATAATCTCACGCCCCTCGCACCGTGCGGCAAAAACCATGCAGGAATTCACAGCACGCCCATCGAGAAGCACAACACAGGCGCCGCAATTGCCCTGGCGGCATCCCTCCTTGACGCTGAAATATCCCTCGCGCCGCAGGAGGTCAAGGAGCCTCTCGCCGGCGGCTATCGTCAAAAACTTGTCCTCGCCATTGATTTTTACCTTCAACAACATCTCCCCAACCTCAGTGGTCTCCTGAAGCGCGTTCCGAAGCTATCTTTAAACATCTCCGCAGAATCACCGGAATAATCTCCCTTTTATACCCCTCAGAAACCCTGATATCCCTCAGGATGGAAATCCCGTCAGTCCCTGCTTTTGCGGCATCCTCAATCAATTCATCCCTCAATGGTTGCCCTTCAAGTATCTTTTCCGCCGCCAAAAGGCGCACAGGCATTGGGGAAACCGCGCCAATGGCAATCCGAGCCCTATTGCAGACACCGCCCTTCACGGACAAAAGGACTGCCACATTGATAAGGGCAAAATCCGTCTCCGTCTTTGAAAATTTCATGAATGCCCCGCCAGGGCGCTCAGACGGCGCAGGAAGGATAATCTCTTTGAGAATAGAGCCGGCGCCGACCAGGCGGCGAGGCTGAGTGGAAAAAAATTCCCCCGCCCGAATCAGCCCGTTACGCTCACCCACGACCCTGAATCTCGCATCTAAGGCAAGAAAAAGTACCGGCAGGCTTGACCAGATAAACACCTGCATCACATTTCCGCCAGCGGTGATAAGGTTGCGAAGCGGCGTTGTGGCAATGGAAAGCGCCGCCTCCCGCACCATGCCGCCCGCATAAGAGGAGAAAAGGGGATTTTTCAAAAGCTCCACAACGGGCGTGGCGGCTCCGATGGAGATGCCGCCCGATGTCTCCCTCACATAGTTCAGTCCGGCGCGGGAAAGGTCGATAATGACTTCCACACCCTTACTCTTTCGCAGGAGCGCCGTAGCTTCAGCGGAGGTGCTTGGTGCGCCAAAGGTCAGACCCGTCCCTCCTGCAAGCAGGAAGCATCTCCCTTTTTCCCGCTTAATAAGCCTTAAAACCTCAGAGGCGCGGGTGGGGAGAAAATATTCCCTGACATCTGTGAGCGGCACATTCATAATCAAATAGCGAATTACGAATTGCGAATTACAAATAGCGAATTGATATGGAAAATTTAAATGTCGTCCAACGATATGTCAAGTGCATTGGGAATGACGCCTATTTTGACGCAATGGCAAGTGTCACCACCATGCCACCCCAGCGGCTCCCGATGGGAAGAAGCGTCGCCTCATAATCCTCCATCCGTCCGGGCGCCAGAGTTATCTCAACCGCCTTCCAGTGCTCATTCTTCCCCACCATGGGGACGCGCCTCATCAGCATTTTTCCCTGCACCCAGACGCCGGCGAGGGTGTCCACCTTCAGTTTGTCGTTGGAACTTATATAAAGCGTCACGGTTTTTGTGGACTGCGTATCATTTGCAAGCGGCAGGGGGAGTTTATACATCACAGGATAATTGCCGCCAAAGAAGAGGTGGCTTGTCTGGCTGACGGGGTCAAGAACAGGCATCTCATCGGCTTGAAACGTCTTCGGCACGGCGGCGTAATGACAGAGGTTGCCTGTGGGCCCGCCGGGGGAATCCGCAATGGCGAAGGAATATGATGCCGATTCCACATGCGCTAAGGCAATGCGACCTGAAGGGGTGCGGCTTAAGGGAAAGACCTCAATCGTTGCGGCATTCCAACCCGCTGTGCCTCTCGTGAAGGAGGGAAAGGCAACCGGAGGTTGCGAGAGGTCTGGCATGGGGCGCGCCTTCTCAATGCCGGGGTCTTTTTTCCCCAGCCAGGCGTAATCGCAGACCCAGAGGTCGCCCGAGGCGATGCCGAGGAATATCCCGCTCCAGGGAAAGTCGCCCACAATCTCGCGTTCCTCCCAGAGGGTGACGATTTCACCGGCTTTGAGTTTGATGATGCGGCGTCCGTCGCCGCGGAGAGCCGCCGCCCATGCCCGCTCATGGTCCCAGTCACGCGTGGTGCCGGCGCCTTCCATCTCCAGCGTCACGTCTCCGGAGTTAATATTTTTTGCAACCAGCCTGTAGCTGATTCGCCCGCCCAGCTGCGCCTCCTCCTTTTTTACATACCAGTGGTAGGGGAAGAGTTCAAAGAAAGTCCCACCCGGAACAACAGCGCCGAAGAAATAATATGCAGGCTCGGCATCGGCAAGATAAACGGCGTTCGTCCGGGGAAATGTCACATGCTCGATATCGGAAATCCAGGAAAAGGTGTTGGGCTGGCGTGTGAAGCGGGCGTCCCGTTCCGTCAGCCACACCTGTTTAAGTTCCTTCGGCAGCGGTTCAAATTTCCCGGTTGTGTCGAGCGTTATTTCACCCCGCGCGCAAAATGTCAGAAGCGCTATCACAAAACAGACGCAGAGAGGGATATTCCTTGCTGTCATCCACTCACCCCCTGAAGACCTTTTTTCTGAGATAATCGATATCGCCCTTTTCCGGCAGGAAAAATGCGCCCAGGGAAATCTCCGGATTTCTCCTGATGAAAAAGAGAAAAAACAAAACCGCATGGATAAAATACACCGATGCCGTGGCGATGCTCGCTCCGTTAATCCCCCACATCTTTGTCATTGTGTAACAGATGACAAGGCTCACGGGCAGAACAATCCAGTTGATGAGACCCGGAATGGACGGCTTCCCCAGATGAGCCGTGAAATATATGGCAATAATGCCACTGCTATTCATGAAAATGACGGATATTATCAAGAATTTCAGCGGAAATAAACTCCCCAGAAACTCCTCCCTCAGTAAGATGTGGATGCAGGCGCTTCCAAAGGCATACATGAGGAAACCTCCCAGGATGTTCATATACAGATTGTAGCGAAAAACCTTTTGAATGAGGAGCGGGGCATAGTTCTTCTCCGCATTGACGGCGGGCGCATACGTGGCGCGCTCAAGGGAGCCGCCAATGAGGGTCAATTTGTCGGAAAATGTGGATGCCTGACTGTAAAGCCCAATGCCCGCCTTCCCCAGAAGACCCTCAATCATCAACCAGTCAAATCTCTGAAGGAGCGTCGCCGCCACATTGCCAATATAAACCACCCATCCGAAGGAGAGCATCTGCCTTATAAGGTGAAAATCAAACCGCTCAAACAGCCCATATCTACGCTCCATAATCACAAGGGAGATTATCAGCGTGATGACCTGAATCGCCACCCAGACATACACAAGCCACCGGATTTGTGGAAAGGTGAATGCAATCAGTATGATGATGGGGGCGCTCTGGGCGATGCGGTTCCACATGGTCAGGCGGGCGTATGTCGCAATCTCCCCGAGTCCAACCATGATGCCCTGCCAGACCATCTCATACAGGGAAATCGGGAGCAGAAGCGCCGCAAGGAAAAGGAGATGAGGCGGAACGTCCTTGAAGATGTGGGCGCACACCAGCCCCTGAAAAAAATAAAGGACGATTCCAACAAGGACACTGACAATGATAATAAGCGTCACGGCGGCGGAATGCACCTGCGCCACCGAGGTGTTCCTTCTTCCGGCAAAAACACGGGTCGAAATCTCGACGCCCATGTTGGTGAGGTTCATGAGCATCGTGTTTGCAAAAAGGACAAGCACATACTCCCCGCGCCCCTCTTTGCTGAAATACTTGGAAAGGAGTATCCCCGCCACAAAGGAGACAACAAGCGCCGCATTCTGGGCAAAATAATCAATGGCGCTTTTCCGCGCAATGCCCATTTTCTCTCCTTACAACACGTCTCCAGAAATTTATCAATTCATAATGAAATAAGTTTTACGTCTCAACTGATTTCTGTAAACCCGCGTCCGCATTCAGCGAATCTCATTCTTGCGGATGCAGGCGGCAAGATGCGAGGGCGATGCGACTGAATCGACAGGCTCCAGCGGAGGGACTGCCTTCGTGCATGCGGGAATCATATAAGGACAACGCGGATGGAAGGGACATCCCGATGGGGGATTCATTGGGCTCGGCGTCTCGCCCTGCAGCACCATTCTCTCCCTGCGCCGCTGCGGGTCGGGCTGAGGTCTCGCCTCCATCAGGGCGCGCGTGTATGGATGCGCAGGACGGGCAAAAATTTCCCCCGTTGCGCCGCGCTCCATAATCCTCCCCAGATACATCACAATAACCTCATCGCTGATATATTCCACAACGGAAAGGTCATGCGTGATGAAGAGATATGTCAGGTGCATCTCCCTCTGCAACGAGACAAGGAGATTCAGCATCTGCGCCTGAACGGAGACATCCAGCGATGAGACGGGTTCATCAGCGATGATGACATCCGGCTTCAGGACGAGGGCGCGGGCAACCCCGATGCGCTGGCGTTGACCGCCGGAAAATTCATGAGGATAACGCATGTCGGCATCCGCCGGAAGCCCCACTCGCACCAGCATCTCACGCACCTTCTCCACCTGCTCCGCGCGTCTCCCTATTCTATGGACAATAAGCGGGTCGCGCACAATCTCACCTACCGTCATGCGCGGGTTCAGACTGGAGTAAGGGTCTTGAAAGACCATCTGCACACTGCGCCGGAAGCGGAAAAACTCCGTCCCTGAAAGTGCGGCAACATTGCGCCCCTCAAAAAATACCTCCCCGGACGTCGGCTCCTCAAGGCGGATGATAAGACGCGCAAGGGTGGACTTCCCGCACCCGCTCTCGCCCACAAGCCCGAGCGTTGCGTCCTTTTTCAGGTCAAACGAGATGCCCTGCACAGCCCTGACAGCGCCCCCGTGGGATGAGAAAATCCCACCGCGCACGGCGTAGTGCTTTACAATGTCCCTTGCCTGCAATAACGCCTCGTTCAACACACTAACTCCAATGGATAATGGCATGCCACAAGATGCCCATTCGGGCTTACGGCGCGCATCGCCGGCGCCTCTGACCGGCACCGCTTCTGCTCTGTCTCAATGCGCTCCTTCCGGCGAAAACACCTCTCCGCAAACAGGCACCCCTCAGGCGGCTTCAGAAGCGAAGGCACATTCCCTTCAATGGTGAAGAGGGACACATTGCGCGGCGTCCCATGGCGGGGGATGCTGTGAAGAAGTCCGCTCGTGTAAGGATGCCCCGGATGGGCAAAGAGTTCCGCCACACCCGCGCATTCCGCAATGCGTCCGGCATACATCACCGCCACATCATCGCACGTCTCCGCCACAACACCCATATCATGTGTGATGAAAAGGACGGCCATTCCGGTTTTCTCCCGGAGGTCGCGGATGAGGCGTAAAATCTGCGCCTGAATGGTAACGTCAAGGGCGGTTGTCGGCTCATCTGCAATTAAGAGGTCAGGCTCACAAAGAAGCGCCATGGCAATCATGACCCTCTGCATCATGCCCCCGCTGAGCTCATGGGGATAGCTATTGAGACGTGAGACAGGGTCAGCAATGCCGACAATGCCCAGCATCTCCACAATGCGGCGGCGCGAGGCATCGCCACGGAGTCCAAAACGGATTTTCAGAACCTCTCCCAGTTGGCTGCCGACTGTAAAGACCGGATTGAGAGATGTCATGGGTTCCTGAAAGACCATGGCAATCTCGCGCCCACGGATGTTGGGAAGTTCCGTCATGGGGATTTTCAGAATGTCGCGCCCCTTCCAGAAAATCTCCCCCCCGACAATCTCACCGGGTGGAGCCGGAATGAGCCTCATGATGGAGAGGGACGTAACACTCTTGCCGCAACCGGATTCTCCCACAAGCCCGAGCGTCCGCCCCTTTTCCAGGTCAAAGGAGACGCCGTTGACGGCATATAAGAGCCCCTCCTCCGTGTGAAAAACCACCCTCAGGTCTCTGATTGAAAGTAATGTCATCCTCCCACGCCTGCTCTTCGCTATTCGTAATTCGCTATTCGTAATTCGTAATTCGCTATTCTATTTACTCTCCATCTTCTTCTTTATGCCATAGGGGTCAACATCAACAATGGTATCCTCGCCGAGGCTTTCGCCCTTCGCCATTGCCCCTTTCAGGCGAGCCTCCCGTTCGGGGTCAATCCAGAACACCTGAAAATCGGAAATCTGCTGAGTGCGTCTGGGGAAGAAGTATTCAGGCCAGCGCAAGTAATCCCAGTAAAGGATACGCAGATATGGGGCGTCCCAGAATGGGATGTAAAACGCCTCGTCATGGATGACCTCATCAAGTTTATACATCGCCTGGAGCCGCTTCTCCTTATTGAAGTCGTACATATATGTCTCAATCAGTTTGTCCGTTTCAGGTGTGCCGTATCCCCAGATATTGTTATTATTCGTGACCCCTTTAAACTTGCTATGAAAATACTGGTTGGGTTCGGGATAGAATCCAGCTGTGCGGCTCGTGACAATCATTTCAAACTTTCGCTCCAAACCCCGGTTGAAGGCGGTGGCGCCATCGAGGAGTTTCAGGTTCATCTCCACACCAGCCTTTTTATAAACCTCCTGCACAACTGTGATATGTCGCTCAAAGGTCTTTTCGCCAAAGGTCAGGGTGAAACTGGCGCGCTCCCCATTCGCATTCACAAGGATGCCATCCGGTCCACGCTTATCAAAGCCCGCCTTCACAAGATGCTCGCGAGCCTTCTGTGGATTGAACCCGTAAGGTTTAAGATTGGGATTGGCATACTCGGTGCCCTCAGAGGTGGAGACCATGCGGTAATAACTGTCATACATGAGTCTGGAATTAATGAGTTCAAATGGGAAGAGATACTGCATTGCCTTGCGGAAATCCTTATTTTGAAAGATGGGTGCGGAGAGATTCATGTGCATTCCGCCAATGCCGGCGGGAACCTGGAGAAAGATGCGCTTGCGGTGCGCCCAGCCTTTTTTAAGGGCGTCAAAATTCATCTCCCCCGCCCAGATTTTAGCCATGCCAACATGGTAAAGACTTATCTCCCCCTTCTTGAAATAATCAAGGGCGCGCTCCTCGGGAATAATCTTGAGAATAATTTTATCCACATTATACATCCCCTGCATGTAGCGCATTTTGTCGCCCCACCAATCCTTGATTCGCGTAAAGACCACACGTTGACCCGGCACTGCCTCCGTGACAACATAAGGTCCTGCGGCAACCTGGAATGTGTTACTTGCTTCCCTGACCCAGTCCGGACCAAGTTTGATGGCGTGGCGCGGCATAGGCGAGAGATTATAATCATACAGCGGACGCCAGCTGGGGCGCTGACCGACAATCTTCAGGGTGTAATCATCAATCTTCTCCACTGACTTCAGGTATTCCTTGACGTAGTTGTTATAAAAGGGGTCAACGATGTGGGCGCTCTGCATCATCTCCCAGCAAAAGACATAATCATCGGCGGTTATGGGTATGCCATCGCTCCAGCGTGCGTCGGGAACCAGCTTGTAGTAAATCGTCTGCCGGTCGGGCTGGATAGACCAGTGTGTTGCCATCCAGGGGATGAAGTTATCTGTTGTGGGATGGAGCGCCACAAGTCCAAAATCCAATGTGTAGGCGCGGTTCCATGAGGCAAAGGAGTCATTGGAGTTCGGTCCCATAAGGCGGAAGGTCAGTGGATAATCCTCCATGTAGTAGA
>Ga0315291_10000885_pt1 | contig 40035 bp, 28 predicted proteins | sample YL17G12_20_MG_FD_203070 | JGI IMG/M metagenome (GOLD analysis project Ga0315291, IMG submission 203070) | Sediment microbial communities from Yellowstone Lake, YNP, Wyoming, USA - YL17G12_20 | ecosystem: Environmental > Aquatic > Freshwater > Lake > Sediment | place: USA: Wyoming | collected...
AGCATCAAGTATCTTTGCTGATGACACTGCACCATCAACTATCATTCCAGATGAAATTGCGTTGGTTTGCCCTTCGTCAATAAATTTTGCACTCAATGCAATTGTATCCTTACCCTGCAATTTATAGGCATTGTGCGCGGTCGCAGCGATTCTTGAGCTATCAACGTATTGGATATTAACATTCCTTACATAATCAGATGTATCTGAGTAAGGCGCTTTAAAATTATTCGCTACGTCCTGCCTGATAATACTAGCATCAAGTATCTTTGCTGATGACACTGCACCATCAACTATCATTCCAGATGAAATTGCGTTGGTTTGCCCTTCGTCAATAAATTTTGCACTCAATGCAATTGTATCCTTACCCTGCAATTTATAGCTGTTAGACGATATCCTTGCGCTATCAACATACTGAACATTCACTGCTCTTGCATAATCCGCAGTATCGGAATACGGCGCTTTAAAAGTATTGGTTACATCATTTCTTGTTATTGCGTTATCTTGAATTTTTATAGATGTAACCGCATTATCAAGAATCATTATATTTGATATAGCATTGACTTGTCCTTCGTCAACATATTTTGCACTCAATGCAATTGTATCGTTCCCCTGTAATTTATAGGCATTGGTGGCGATTCTTGCCGAGTCAACATATACCACATTCGCACTAATTGAATAGCTTGCTGTATCTGCTTTTTGGGCAAAATAAGCATATGCGGAACTAACAAGTCTGACTCTTGGTGTCATTGCTGGGTTAGGATTAACTTGCATTTCTAAATAACAATTACCGCTTTGGGGGATTGAATCAATCTGTGTTGTAGAGCCCAAAAGCACATTAAAGAGCCCAGCATGGGTTGTAACATTCTGTGTTTCATTCCAGAAAGATGAGCCACTAGACGAAACTGCAAACAATCTAAATGTAACCAAATACGTGCTATCTGAAACCGGATTGCCGGTTAGATTAGTTAATTTTCCTTGATAATTAAACATTTTAGGGATTGTGACTAAGTCTGATGATGAAACTTTATCCGCACCAAAAGACATCACTGTTATGCTTAATAAAATAAAGATTATATTTTTGAACATACTTCCTCCCGATTCGGGTCTCCTGACCCGTGAAGGGTCAATTCGACCAATTCTTATCATATATTCCGAATTGTAATCTCAAAGAGCAATAAATGTCAATAGCATGAATTATGCCCCGCACCATTTTCAAGTTCTTTGCATTACGGACTGATTATTTATAGCTCGCTATTGCTGTATCAAAAATTGACGGGGTCAAGATAAAACCATCAACGTTTTAAACCACAATACAAGCTTATAATAATCTCAAAAGTTTACATGCATGTAAACTTTTTTGGAAGGCAAAATTTTGCCCAACTTCATAATTCACAAGTTGTTAATACAAAATTCTCATAAGGCAATGGTATAGTACCCTCCTTAGCTTTTCATTCAGCTTACGGGTTGGCTAAAAAATTTGTGAAGGAATTATGATAAGACTCTTAATTATGAATGTAGCATGAGCTATTTAAAGAATTATGTTTCAATATGCAGAATGAAGTATAGCTCGAATTATGTTTAGTGGCAGCTAAGGAATTATAGCGGAAAATAGCGCAGGAATTATTACAGAACTTTGAATGGGCATTGGAGTATGCTTTAGACTGGATTACGGAGCAGTTAGCAGGAAAAATTTTATAATCTTACGCAAACCTCAAAATTTACTCGGACATTAATTTTGCATTAAATAAAATATTTATTGTTTAGGTTCTTGTGGTTGTGGACCTGCTCGTATTATTGCGAGTAACTTTTCCAGTTCTTCTTCGCTCTGGATAATTACTTTACGGGATTTAGAACCGACATAAGGACCAACAATTCCAATCTGTTCAAGCTGGTCAATGATTCGACCTGCTCTTGCCCAGCCAATATCTAACCGGCGCTGAAGCATTGACACCGATGCTTCGCGGTGGCGGAACACAATCCGCGCGGCCTGTTCAAAGAGTTCATCAATTTCCCGTTCACTCCCGGGTGTTTCGGTCTTGGATATTTTCGGCATGTCAATCTCTTCGGAAAGAGGTTTATGATATTCCTGTCGCCATAATTGTTCCGCAACCTCTTCCGAGATAACTGAATAAAAACTCTCTTGTTTTCGCTTGAGCGATGCCTTCTCGCGGTCAATCAACACATCGGCTACCTGTTTTGAGATTAACCCCTGTGCGGTTTCTTTTGGATTAGGAACCAAACCCGCTAACCGTTCAGTCAGATACCGACGCGTCCAAAGGTCAACCACCCGTTTTGTTGCCTGAGCCGATACAAATGCACAATGCAAACGAATCGGTTCGCCTTTGCCTGGCGGTAAAAAGAGCATATCACCGCGACCCAGAAGCGCTTCCGCACCGTTCATATCCAGAATCGTTCGCGAGTCGGTTTTAGAGGCAACCTGAAACGCAATGCGGCACGGAAAGTTTGCTTTAATTAGACCGGTAATAACATCAACTGATGGTCGCTGTGTTGCCAGTACCAAGTGAATACCGACTGCGCGTGACATCTGGGCTAATCGTGTAATCTTCTCTTCGATTTCGGTGGGAGCCCGAATCATTAAATCCGCTAACTCATCAATGATTACGACGATATACGGTTTTTTCTCCAACCCTTCTTTGGGTGCAAGCTGATTATAACCGGCAATATCTCGGACACCCAAGCCAGCAAATATCCCGTATCGCGCTTCCATTATCCCGATGATCCGGTCGAGTTCTTTAATCGCATGTTTTGGGTCAATTGTCGTTGTGTTTAAAAGATGCGGAATTGAGTTATACACTGGTAACTCTAATTGCTTTGGGTCAATTGTTAAGAAACGGACATCGTCATTTGACGAACGGAAGATAATTGATGAAATCATTGTATTGATGCAAACACTTTTACCGGAGCCGGTTGTTCCGGCAATCAGAACGTGCGGCATCTCGCGTAAATCAGCTGCGTATGGTTCTCCGGTAATTGTCTCGCCTAAAGCAAATGTCAAGGGTGATGTTTTTGATGTATATTCATCGGTCGTAAGGATACTTCTTAAGTAAACCACTCGCCGATACTTATTCGGCACCTCAATCCCGACCACTGCTTTGCCTGGTATTGGTGCCAAAATTCTAATTCTCTCTGCTTTCAAAGAAAGTGATAAGTCATCAGCTAGATTTTCAATTCGTTGTATTTTAATTCCCGGGGCGGGTTCTAATTCAAATCGAGTAATCATCGGACCGGTCAGAACTTCGGTAACTTTACAATCAATGTCAAACTCTTTAAGTTTATCGATTAAAAGATGCGCTTCCTGCTCTAACGCCTTCTCATCAATCATCACTTTATCTTCGGGCGGAACATCTAAGCAGGATAAAAACTCGTTTTGAAATTCTTGTTCATCAAATCGGACAGAAGGAGATGGTTTCAGCGCAGGTTTTTTCTCGGGTGTTTTCTCTTTTGCTTCTTCTTCAAATACTAATTCTTCTTGTGTTATTACTGCTGGTTCTTCCTTTTCTTGCACAACTACCGGAACCGCTTCACGTTCTCTGCGAATTATGCGTCTTTTCGGTGCCAAGCTTCTTATAAACTGAACCAGTAATTTAAAAAGCGCCCATATCCCCTTGAAAATAAGAACAAAGAACTTTTTTATGACGGTACCGATCGGTTTGAATACTGAAAGTAGATGTGCAAAGAGTAATACCACAATTGCCCAAAGACAAAGAAGAATCACCAATGTTCCCAATGTCCCAATAAGATATTTCACACCATTGACTATACCTTTTATAATACTTCCCGAAACAAATAGTTCTTTATCACTAATCATCCGCCAATGGTCGCTCGGTAACATGAACGCAATTGTCATTTGGACTAAAATTATTATAAGAAATGCGTAAAAACTATTGCGTAATTGCGGTCTTTCTTTTTTCCCACGGATAAAAGGAATTAATCCATAAAAAATAAAACACGGGATGAAGAATGTAAGCAGAAAACCAAGATAACCAAATGATATCCGACTAAACCATCTGCCAAACAATCCACCATAATTCTTAAATTCAGTCATAAAACCGACCGAAAACGATAAGAAACTGCTAAAAAGAAATATGCCAATCAGCCACAAAATTATTACGCTGGCATATTTTCTAATCCAGCCAAGTCCGAATTGACTAACCGCATACATAATTAACAGTATTGGAAAAACATAAGCACAGTAACCAAACCAGTAAACAAACCAAACACTAAAAGTGCTGCCCATAATACCGATTGATTTTCTTTCCCCAAAATGATACGCAAATAAACTTGCCAGTAAAAGGGCGGCAATGCAAAGAATGATGATATTGAAGACTATTCTACCGTTCGATTTATCACTCCTTTTTTTCGCTTTCATCCCACCCTTGCTTTCTTTTTGCTCTTAAGTAAGTAGACATAATGCCAAGTTTTAGGAAGTGTGGAATTCATACAATACTTTGACCAATAATTATCGTCGAAAAAACACGCACGATTGGTGTTATTATCGAGCCGAAAATTGATATACCAGTAACTTGTCCCAGAACAATTACCGCAAGAAGAATAAAAATACCATAGCGTTCTAATTGTGCGTATTGATGCGCCATTGTCGGCGGTAAAAGATAATAAAGAATCTTAGACCCGTCAAGGGGAGGGATTGGAATTAGATTAAATATCGCTAAAATCAAATTAAAGTAAAAAAACATAAATAAAATAATTGCCAGAAAATTATTATCCGAAAAAGTTAGATTTAAAAATCTCAAGATTATCCCAAATACAATAGCCGCGAAAAAGTTTATCCCTGGTCCGGCTAATGATGTTAGAAGTATGCCTTGTTTTTGATTTCTAAAGTATAACGGATTTATCGGTACTGGCTTGGCCCAGCCCAAGCGAAAAAGAAACAGACTGATCGTCCCGAATAGATCTAAATGCTTAAGTGGATTTAAGGTTAACCGACCGGCATGTTTAGCGGTCGGATCACCCATTCTCAATGCGACTAATCCATGAGCATATTCATGAATTGTAAGACAAAACAATATCGCCGGCGCGGACAATAAAATTGATGTTAAATTAAACATTTAACAATTTCTTAATGTAGTTTACTTCTTGCTTCTTGGTTTTTATCCTTCCGTCTAATTTTGCATATAGCACTTCTTTTAAAACCTTGGAATACATCTCGCCCGACGGAATTTTAAATTCTTTTAGTGTTTTACCAGATGTAAATATTTTAACCTTAGAATACTTTACCAGATGACGTCTAATCTTATTTTTAAAAGATTGCTGCTCGAGGATTGATAAAATTTCTAATGCCAAAATTGGTAACGGTATTAAAACTTTGTAAATTTCGCTCGGCTTTTTAGCTCTCGCCAGTTTTTTCCGATACCTTGAAAAGTTTTTTAAAGTTTTGGCGACTTTAATGCTTTCTTTGGTAAATGGATATTTTACCCAGCATATCTCGGGGATATACGAAAAGAAGTGCGCTATTTTTTTATCGGCGGAAAAAATTCTATTCTCACTGAAAAATTTCGGTTGCAATTTGACACCATAAATATTTTTTATGACGCCATATTTCTGTAGAACTTTGAGAATCTCGGTCGATTTTTCTTCCTCAAATATATTTTTTAGCTCATATAGAATTCGCTCACCGGAAAGTAATTTGAGAAGATTCGATCTAATTGCTTTTTTCATGAACGTTATCGTTTCCGCGTCAATTTTAAATCCAAATCGAGTTGCAAATCTAATTGCCCTGAAAATTCTAGTCGGGTCATCGATAAAGCTCTGCGGGTGAAGTATTCTTACTAATCCATCTTGTAAATCTCTTTTACCATTATGTGGATCGATGACAGGATACGGGGTTTTTTTAGCAATTTCCATTGCCATCGCATTGATTGTAAAATCGCGGCGTTTTAAGTCTTCTTTAATCGATGCCGGATAGACAATTGGCAATATTGCTGGTCTTGTGTAAAATTCTTTACGAGTCCGGGCAATATCGATGTGACTTCCGTTCTTTAACTGTAAAGTCATGGTCATAAATTGGGGATAACGAATAATCCTTGCATGGAGTTCTTTTGCTAAATCTTCACCAATTTTTTCATGATCGTTTTCTACCGCGATATCCAAGTCTTGCTTTACTGCGGGCAATTTACGCTTGGACATTATTAAATCACGGACTGGCCCTCCGACTAAAAATATACGAGTATTATATTTGTCAGCTAGTTGTAAAATTAAATCAAAGATGAACTTCGATTTCTTAATGCTTATCTCCGCCAATAAAACCAAATCCCTTGGCTTCGTCCTCTCTTGAAACCAATTTAATCTTATCAAAACGGTCTTCAAATTTCTTAATATTATCTTCTAACGCATTTCGCAGCAATAGCACATGCTGGGGTGTCATAACTATCCGAGCAAAGACTTTTGCTTTTGGCAATCCTGGTAGGAATCTTGCAAAATCGATGATGAACTCGGAAGGCGAATGAGCAATTAACACAAAATTAGAAAATATTCCTTCCGCTTCTTTCTCGCCAATTTCAACATTTATCTGCTGTTTTACTTCTTCCGGCATTTTCTTCTCCCTTCTAAATAACATATATTTCTTTTTATCTTACCGGCAAATAATTATAAAGTCAAGCATATCACTTGACACTACAAAACATAACGCTATATTACATTTAATGAATAGTGAAGATTTATATAACATTCCGCAGTTCGAAGGTTTTGCTCAGTATTATGATAAATTTATGTTCAAATTAGTAAATTATCCGGCTTGGGTTGACTACATTATAAAAATCTTTAACGAATGTAATTTACAAGCTCAGACACTTATCGATGTTGCTTGTGGCACCGGTATTCCATCATTGCTCTTTGCCCAAAAGGGTTATCGAATTATTGGCGTCGACAATTCTCAACCGATGCTTGAGAAGTTTAAAAATAAAATCGAGCATACTAATTATGATATTCAACTCGTGCACGCCGATATTCGTAATTTTACTCTGCCTGAAAAAGTCGATGCAGCGGTCAGTTTATATGACAGTATCAACTATTTGCTAAACCGCGAAGACCTCTGCTCGTGCTTCAGCTGTGTATTTGAAAATTTAAAGCCAAATGGAATTTTTGCTTTTGATATGAATACAATATATTGTTTGGAAAGTTTTTGGGGGACCCGTGACACACCGCGAAGAGTTAATGATACGTATTCAATTTGGAGTAATTCTTATGATCTGGAAAAGCGTATTTCAACATTAAAACTTACTGTTTTTACCGATGATGGACACTCGTTTGTGGAATTACACAAAGAACGTGGTTATACTGAAGCAGAAATAAAAACTGCTTTAGAATCAATCGGGTTTACCAATATTAAATTTTATTCCCACCTAACATTCTCACCGACAACTGAAAAAACTCTTAGAATTATGGTTATTGCCCAAAGGTAAATATCTATCGTTGGACAATTAATTTATAGGTAGTCTTTCCTTTTATCGTACCAACTCTCAGAAAATAAATTCCAGGAGCTAATTCTTTAGTATTTAAAGAAATTTTCCCATATTGAGGTTGATTTAAGCTCTTAACTATATTACCGGCAATGTCGCACACGTCGATACGATTAAACAAGCTATTAGAATTTTGCCCAACTGAAATTCGTACTTGTTCGTTACAAGGATTGGGATATATCTTTACGAAATTCTGTTTGGGGTTGGTTTGTTGCTCTTCAATCCCGGCAATAACCGTATCTCGCAGAGTAATATCATCAGCATAGATAGTAACATTCGGTAGCGCCAAGATATCTACATTTACTAAAACTGCACTATCCGGTGCCTGAACCATTTGGGTGTAATTATGATAACTCGTGTTTAGGAAAATCGGAATTATGACTGGGTCCATTATGGGTTGTTGAGAAAGTTTAAGCCAGGTGATAACAAACGACCCGGCAATTAATGAAGTTGACTTGCACCATCCCGAAAAATAATAGTTATGTCCCGTCACACAAATTGAAAGCGTCATCGCATAAGCTAAAGTATCACTACCAGTAAGTTTTATCGCATAAATTCCAGAGTGCATATCAGTAGTGCGGGTTGCCGAACCTGAATCAGTAGGTTCTGATGTGTACCAACCAAACGGCATTCGAATCCCAACGCTGTCCAACCATAATTCAAAGCTTGAGTTCAATAAGACATTCTGTGCGGATGCAATTGAACACCAAATAATAATTACAATAAAGAAATACTTTTTCATCAATACTACTTCCTGGCTAACTTTTTACCGATTTCAAAAGCCTTAATATTTAATTCGACGAATTTTGCTTTTATGTTTTTTTCGATTGCGGTCTTATATAGTTCAAATGGGAATTTTAAAAAACGAGATAGTGCACCGAGCATTATCACATTTTGAGTCCGTGATTCACCCAGCTCAACTGCCTTATTAAATGCATCAATTATATAGACGTTCTTTGCCCTTGTTTTAATTCTTTCCATTATATCTTTAGGGTATTCTGATGCACCAGTTAGAACTGGCATCGGGGCAATTTCTAAACTATCAACAATAACTTTGCCTTTTTCCGATAAGAAATGGAGATACCTTAACGTTTCTAATTTTTCAAACCCGACGATAAAATCTGCGGTTGTCTCTTCAATTAACGGCGAGAAAACGTGTTCACCAAATCGGAGTTGGCTTATTACGCTGCCGCCCCTTTGTGCCATTCCGTGCACTTCACTTTTTTTCACATCCATCCCTGCCGAGACCGCGACATCAGCAAGAACATCGGTAAAAAGCAGAACCCCCTGCCCACCAACACCACAAGTTACAACATTAGTTATCTTCGATTTCATACAATTGCCTCCCTTGCACAAAGTTCTGCGCACATTGCACAGCCAACACAAAATGCAGTGTTAATTACAACCTTACCATCAACAAAACTCATTGCCGGACATCCTAACGACATGCAAAGTTTACAACCGTTACATTTCTCGGAATCTACTTTCTTTACCGCTTTACGTGGAACTAATAAAGCACAAGGTTGTCTTGATACGATAACCGTAGGTCCAGGCTCAGATAAAATTTGTCGGAATAAGTTTCGGTTTTCCTTAATCTTATAAGGGTCGATGACATGTACTTTATCAATACCACATGCTTTTGTCACTTCAGCACAATCTAATTCTTTGGTCTTCTCGCCCATCAGAGTTTTACCAGTTCCAGGATGGTCTTGGTGACCAGTCATACCGGTCGTCCGATTATCAACAATAATTAAAATCTGGTTTCCCTTATTATAAACAGCATTAACTAAACCGGGCATTCCCATGTGGAAGAAGGTTGAATCGCCGATTATTGAGACCACCCGCTTTCCGTTGTGTAATGCTTTTTCAATACCATGGGCTAAGGTTATCGAACCACCCATACAAACACAGGTGTCCATCGTATTATGCGGCGGGTAGGAACCAAGTGTATAGCAACCGATATCACCGGCAATAATCACATCTTTTCTTTGCAGCAGATAGAAAAGTCCGGCATGTGGGCAGCCCGGACATAATGCTGGTGGCCGTGAAGGCAATCCTGTTTCCGGTGTAAATGTCGTCTTCTTTTCAGTCAGTGAATTTCGAACGATCCTTGGATTGAGTTCTTCGACTAATGGCAACTTATCTTTGCCGATAACTTTTATTCCTAAAGATTTAATCAGCATTTCTAAAAATGGGTCGACTTCTTCAATCACATAAAGATGCTTTTTACCTTGCGCGAATTTTTTAACCAGCTCTTTTGGAAATGGCCAAACCATGCCGAGTTTTAAAAATGATGCCTTAGGGAATACTTCCCGCGCATACTCGTAAGCGACGCCATCCGCAATCACACCAAAATTCTTCTTGCCGTCAATAATCTTATTAACCGATGCAGTATTACCGTACTCTTCCAGTTTTTTCATTCGCTCTTCCAAGGAAACATGGCGTCCGCGTGCAAACTGTGGTAACAGATTCGTTTTTGTAATATCTTTGGTATAACCTTTGTCTTCGACTTCTTTCCGCTCATCTAAAGCAACAATTGTTTTGGAATGTGCGATACGTGTCGTAATTCTTAAAATGACCGGCACATCGTATTTCTCCGAAAGCTCAAAAGCTAATTTTGTAAAATCTTTTGCTTCCTGACTGTCTGATGGTGTAAGCACTGGAATTTTGGCAAACATACCATAATAGCGATTGTCTTGCTCATTCTGCGATGAGTGTAGTCCTGGGTCATCCGCGGTAACGATAACCAGCCCGCCCCGCACTCCGATATACGCAGATGAGAAGAGCGGGTCAGCTGCAACGTTTAAACCAACATGCTTCATTGCACAGAGTGACCGGACACCGGCTAATGCTGCACCCAGAGCAACTTCTAACGCAACTTTCTCATTAGTTGACCATTCGCAATATACTTCTTTATAATTAACAAGATTTTCTAAAATCTGGGTTGAGGGTGTGCCAGGATAAGCAGACGCAACTTTACATCCTGCCTCCCATGCGCCGCGAGCAATCGCCTCATCACCGGATAACAAACTTCGTTTGATATTTTCCATTACAATTCCTTAAAACATTAAAATAAAATTCATAGTGACTAATTCCAAAGGTTTATAATTTGTCATTGGACATTTAGGCTTATAAAATTCATTTGTCATTAATATTTTTGTTCCTTTTCTAACTTATACAAAACTCTTATTACACCTTCAGCTAAGGCGGTCATCTCTTCTTCGCCGGGAAATACTAAAATTGGCTTTTTCATAAATTTAATCCACTCTTTTAAATTATTAACTAAATTTTTCTGATACGCAAGACCGCCGGTAATAATTATTGCAGTAGCTTTGCCTTTTAAGGTAACATACATCGAGCCGATTTCTTTAGCAATCTGATAAATCATCGCATCATAGACTAGCTTTGCTTTTCTGTCGCCATTTTTAATTCGCTTTTCGATTTGCGGTATATCATCCGTTCTCAGATATGCTAAAAGTCCGCCTTTTCTTTGTATCATATCAAGCATCTCTTGTTTGGTATGCTCTCCCGAAAAACACATATCGATCACACCAGCTAAAGGCAAAGAACCAGTACGTTGAGGTGAGAACGGACCGTCTTCATTCGCATTATTGGCATCAATCTGTTTACCCTTTTCTTTTGCTGCGACGGTAATACCGCTTCCCAAATGTGCAATTATGAAATTACATTGATTTATCGGTTTTCTTAATTTCTTAGCCGCTTTACGAACCACCGCGTTAATACTGAGGAAATGAGAAAGCGATTTTCTCGGTATTTCGGGCAAACCTGAAAGCCGTGCCAACGGCAAAAACTCATCGCCCGATTCCGGATCAGTAAAAAATGCTGGTATTTTTCGCTCTTTTGCTAAAAAAAATCCTATAAGAGGACCTAATAAAGACGGGTGGATACTTTGGATTCTGCCTTGAGCAATATCGGTCACAATTTTATTAGTAATCCGGTACGTACCGCTTTTTAATGGTTTTAACGGACCGCCCCGGGTTACGATACAATCAAATTCCCTATCGCCGATTGCTTTTACAATTAAATCTTTCCGGTATTCTAACTGATCAAAGACCGTAATAAACTGTTTCAAATCGAAAAACGGATGCCGAATCGTCTCTTCAAATTCCTTCTTAAGGGTTTTTGACAATTTGTGTTCATTTGTGTTTATTCGTGGTTTCATATTTGTTGAAAAAATAGCGATTTTTGTAGATGAACCGCCCGGATTAATAACTAAAATTTTCATTGTATTTATATATTAGTTTAATCGATTTTATTTTAATGTCAATCACGTTAGAAAGTAAACAAAAACGACTATCAAAGGCGCTATATATTTTATTAAAACACAGAATGGAGAGTAACTTCTAACATGGTCAATCACATTCAGTTCACCAGACCGTTCAGGATCATTATAGCCAAGTGAAAAGTTCTATTGACATTACTTAAAATATCAAGACAATTAGAGAAATTGTTTGTTGATAAAGAGTACTAAATATGAAAACTAAAGATATAATCATTTTCGGAGTTTGTATTTTAATAGCCGCTTTGGTGCTGGGTATCTTTTTCTATAAAGCCCGCACCCCGCAGAATACAATTCGGGTCACTGGTTATGCAACACAAGGGTTCGAATCAGATATGGTGAAATGGAGTTTTGCGGTTAGTCGTTCGGTTGGGCTTAAGGATATTAAAACCGGTTACCAGCTACTCACTCAGGATATGGATTTACTTATTACCGACCTTGAGATGAATGGCATCGATACCAGTGAAATTTCAATTCAAACACCATCAACTCAACCGCAATACAACCGTGACGGACAGATTTCTGGATACAACATAAGGCAAAACATATTTGTTATTTCTCATAATCTCAAAACCGTTGAAAAGTTAGCCTTAAAACCTGATTTTATCTACGAGAAAGGGATTATCATGGAGTATTCCAACTTAGAATACAATTACGCCAAGATTGCTGATTTGAAGAAAGAACTTTTAGCCGATGCAACCAAAGATGCGATGAATCGTGCCTTGGAAATCTCTAAAAGCTCAGGTGCGAAACTGGGCAAAATGGTTTCGGCACGGCAGGGCGTTTTCCAAATCACCGAGCCGTACTCAACTGAAGTGAGCGACTACGGTGTTTATAGCACAACCACAAAAAAGAAGAATATAACAGTAACCGTAACCGCATCATTTATTATTAAATAAAAAACCGGTGAATATGTTAAAATTAGTATTGGGGATAATTCTGCTGCCGGTTTTGATATTCGGACAAACCGAGCGTTGGGTATATACCTATAATGGACCGGTAAATGGTACCGATGTGGCAAATGCCATCGTGTATGGTGCTGATGGAAATGTTTACACCGCCGGTTCAAGTTTTGACTCGACTTATACTGAAGATTTATTGGTAACCAGCATTACTTCTTCAGGTAGCCAAAGATGGATATACCAATATAACGGCACTGGAAACTCATACGACGGTGCCTATTCGATACTGTATGGAACCGATAGTAATATCTATGTTGCAGGATATAGCTGGGATAACAATTATGATATTATTGTAATCAGTCTTACTTCATCCGGGACACAACGGTGGGTATATCGTTACAACGGTACGGGAAATTTGCACGACCGAGCCTATTCGATTGTCTATGGTTCAGATAATAATATTTATGTTGCCGGTTCAAGTACCGGCAATACTTCATCTGATGATTTTACTGTAATCAGTCTTACAACATCGGGAACTCAAAGATGGGTTTATACTTTTAATGGATTGACGAACAGCCAGGACGTTGCGAATGCTCTTGTTTATGGCACCGATGGCAATATCTATGCAGTTGGGTTTGTTACGGTCTTGGCACAGGATTTTGCCGTGATTAGCTTAACTCCTTCCGGCACTCAAAGATGGGTTTATACTTATGACAACCCTTTACATGATAATGACTATGGCTGGTCAATTGCGTATGGGTTAGATAATAATGTCTATGCTTGCGGATTCTGTACCGGTCCGGATACAACTCAAGATTATTTTGTCACAAGTTTAACCAATACCGGTTCCGAACGCTGGACGTATCGATATAACAACTCTGTTCTGGGTAATGACCAGGCGTATAATATTATTTACGGAAGAGATAATAATATTTACACTGCCGGTTTTACCAGCGGTGTAAGTTTTGACATTAAATTAATCAGCCTGACCCCTTCTGGAAGCCAGCGCTGGACGTATACCTATAATGGCACAGGCAATGACGATGACGAAGCGAATGCTCTTGCTTTTAGCTCAGATAGCACGCTTTATGTTGCAGGCTATACTAGAGGTGCAGCAAGTGATAATGACTTTGCCGTGCTCAGCCTTTCTCGGACCGGCAGCTTGCGCTGGTTATACACTAAAAATGGAACTGGCAACTATTACGATTATGCCTATTCAATTGCCTGCGGCGCGGATAACAATATTTATGCGGCAGGATTGCTTTATGGTGATAGCACTTATGAAGATTTAGCAGTAATAAGCTTAACCCGCGGTGCCGGCATTGAAGAATATTCAGCATTTAATCACCCACCACTATCCTCCTTTAATGTCTTTGCGAGTACATTTCAAAATCAGAGTCTCGCTTATTGCCTGTCCGCTCCTGAAGCGACCAAGGTTACGTTGTCTCTTTATAATTCTCTTGGTGAAAAAATAAATTCATGGCGAATATCTATACCTAAAGGTACCTCGCGTCATTCTAAAAATATCCCTGCATTAAGTTCTGGCATATATTTTCTCAACGTAGAAAATTGTGAAGGACAGAAAGAAAGTAAAAAGTTAGTTGTAATAAGATAAGATTGTAGCCATTCAAAGCATTTATCCGCCGTCAATCTTTGTTAAATCACCCCATCAAGTAATTATTGACAAATGTTTACATTGGGTTAATCTATTCGTATCGATGGAGGCAATATGAAAATAATATCGATATGTATAAGTTGTACAATATTCCTGACTTTATTAATTTTTATCGGGTGCGAAAAGAAAAACCATGCTCCGGACATGCCGACAACGCCTGCTGGTCCTGATTCCGGCAACATAAACATTCAATACGATTTTACATCTACTGTAGTTGATGTAGATGATGACAGCGTGGCGGTTCGATTTGACTGGGGCGATGGTGACACATCAACATGGAGCTATGTTGCCGCTTCCGGTGAAGTAATAACCGGAAGCCATCTCTGGTCCACCGCCGGAACTTATGAAATAAAAGCACAAGCGCGAGATTATTATATGCATTTATCTGACTGGTCATATGGTAAACCGGTTGCAATCTCATCTAATATGGCGCCCGGTGCTCCTTACACACCAATGGGGTCCGGTGCTGGTTTTATAAATCTATACTATTCTTTCGCAACTTCAACAACTGACCCGAATAATGATAGCATTGCTTATCAGTTTGACTGGGGAAATGGTGTAATTTCGAGTTGGTCATCCTTCTTTCGAAGCGGTGAACCAATAACAATGATTTATAATTGGACTGACTCTGGTTCGTATATTGTCCGAGCCCGAGCTAAAGATACCAAAGGTTCAATATCGGGCTGGTCGTTTGGTCACCAAATCGTAATTCATACAGGTGGTGCTCAATTTCCTAATCATGTTGTCGCAACGGTTACGGTAGGTTCAAATCCAGCCGGGATTGCCGCGTTGCCTAATGATAATTTTCTCTATGTAACAAATAATAACAGTTCCAATGTCTCAGTAATTCGCACATCGGATAATACCGTGACCGCAACCATCCCGGTCCAAAATGAACCTTGGGGCATAACTGCACTGTCGAATGGCAATTATATTTATGTGACAAATGCCGGGAGTAATAACGTATCTGTAATTCGGACATCCGACAATACGGTCACCGCATCTGTACAAGTCGGGCAATATCCTTCTGGTATCACATCGCTTCCTAATGGCGATTACGTCTATGTCGCAAATTTAGGTAGTGATAATATATCGGTAATACGTACATCAGATAATACCGTGACCGCAACCATCCCGGTTGGAAGCAGTCCATCCAGTGTCTGCGCCCTGCCTAATGGTAATTATGTTTATGTGTCCAACGAAGCTAATAACAATATATCAGTTATTCGAACTTCGGATAATACTGTTGTTGCTTCCGTTTCGATCCAAGGAACACCGTATGGCTTAACTGCATCCCCAAGTGGCGATTATATCTTTGTTGCTCATGGAACAAATAATGTTTCAATAATACGAACCAGTGATAATACCGTCATCGCAACAATTACCGTCGGAAACGGACCGGCTGAGATGACAGTGTTGCCTAACGGTAATTATGTTTATGTGACGAATCGTATTGGAAATAATGTTACAGTTTTCAATGCATTAAATTATTCGGTCGTCGCTAGTATCCCGGTCGGAAATAATCCTTTGGGCATTATCACACTTGCTAATGGCAATTACGTATATGTTGTAAATAACATTACAAATAACGTATCGGTAATTGGGCGGTAATCTTTGTGGCACTGCTCCATATTGCACGTATTCTATATTAAAATTCTAACGAGTTAAATTAAAGTTAATGTTTCTTGGGAATAGGCGCGGGGTTGACATTTTTCTGTGCATTCATTACAATTTCTATTAATAATTAGAGAGGAACTACATGAAAAAAATATTTTTATTTTTTGGGTTTGTCGCACTATCGGCGGTCATAATTTCGAGTGGGTGTTTTAATAAGAATGAAGCGCCTGCGGTTCCGTCTGCTCCAAATGGACCGACGAGCGGTGCGGGTGGCCTATCCTATGATTTTAATGCATCAACTACCGACGTTGAGGGTGATAATATTGCGTATCAGTTTACTTGGGGAACAAACGATACTTCTAACTGGTCCAGCTTCATTGCCAACGGCACTCAAATAACTATGTCACATTCGTGGTCAGCTAACGGAACTTACAGCGTAACAGTTCGGGCCAAGGATGCACATGATAAGATGTCTGATTGGTCAACCGCTCACCAAATCATGATTACGAATGCTCCGATAACCCCACCAATGCCGGGCGGTCCTAACAGTGGTTTTATCGACTCTGTTTATACTTTCACTTCTGTGACCACTGACCCGGATAATGATAGCATTGCTTATCGTTTTGATTGGGGTGACGGCGATACTTCTAGCTGGTCTTCGTATTATGCGAGTGGTGCGACTGCATCGATGACCCACGCTTACACAACCGCTGGTTCTTATTCTCTCCGAGTCCAAGCAAAAGACCCGGGAGGGATTACATCTACTTGGTCAACTGCGCTCAGTATTACCATTGCTGCGTTTCCAGATCGAATCACATTGACCTGGGGTGCAGAACCGCATGATTTGGATGCGCATTTCTGGACACCGATGATTCAAGGGCAAACATGGCATATCTATTTGGCTAACCCGGGACATATAAATAACGCTCCTTATTGTTCACTCGATGTCGATTGTACAAACGGCTATGGTCCAGAACAAATCACGATTAGCCAGGTCTTCCCGGGGAGTTATAAATATGGTGTTTATCATTATGATGGCGACAGCACCATCACAACTTCAGATGCAGTAGTAAGAGTTTATCATCAAAGCCAGCTTCTCCAAACTTTCAATGTCCCGACTGTAACCAGTCAACCGAATTGGTGGTGGCACGTTTTTAATTTAGATGGTGCAACCGGAATAATCACTCCAGTGAATACAGTCGGTCCAAATCCCCCGAGTTATGTCGAAAAAATGCCGGCTAAAAAGTAACCAGTGAATAATTAATTTAATGGGGAAGATGTCGTGGTCTTCCCCGTTTTTTTAGTTTAATTTCTTGACTCATACTGCGGACGTTTTTGGGGGTAACGGTTAAGTTTCTTGTGGTATCTTCTAAATATATTATATAAATTCCAATTGGTGTTAATTTCCTCTCGTCGTTCTTACCGTTCAAAGTAACAATGCCCGATTTATTATAAATTTTCTCGCGGTCATTCCGCTCGGATTTGCCGTCACTTCATTAAGAACTATGCGCGACTAGCCTTGGATAGTTAATAAAAATAAATTTACAATTAAAACGATATGGGGTAACAGTTATTGTGTTATACTAAAAACCGCCACAATGTCAACTCTTGATTTTAATGGAGCAAAATCTGTACAATTATTTTAAAATTATAAGTCTGTTAATAATTTGCTCACGAAAATCTGTCCTTAACGATACAAAATATACGCCGGCCGATAATTCTTTGGTGTTTAAAGTAACTTGATAAATTCCTGTTCTTTTCTCATTATCAACTAAAGTCTTAATGAATCTACCCGTAACATCGCATAATTGAATTAATATTCTACTTTTAACAGGTACGGTATAATGGATTTCGGCAAAAGATTTTGCCGGATTAGGGTAAACTTTAACGGTTAAGCGTGTAATGTCAAATATTTGTTGCTGTTTTTCTTCGATCCCAGTCGTCCTTATCCGAAAGTATCCTACAGTTGACCACTCGCTTTCATTCTCAACGCTATCAATTGCTTTTACTCGCCAAAAATACGTCGTATCAGTTAAAGTAGCAGTAATAAATGTATCGATTACTGTTGTTATGGTTGGGTTAATAAAATTAATATTATTGGCAACTTGAAATCGATAATAATGAAAACCACTTAGAATATCAGAAGAACTGTGCCAAATGAAAGTCACGGATGAATTAGTTAATATTATACCATTGGCGGGTGAAATGAGGGTTGGTACGCTTGGAGGAGTCGTATCAACTCTTACGGTAAATGTTTCATTTGAACGTCGTGAATTTCCTACTCGGTCAAATGCAGTAACCCACCAAGTCTGTATTCCTTCCGGAAGACATGGCGGTGAAACTGAATACCACACATCATTGCGGCGGGTATTATAATCACGGTCAAACCCGCCCAGCACCCACATCATACCTTTAAAGATAACTGAGGTATGATTAAGTCTTGCTGTCCATTCAGCATAACTAGTTGCTTCTGTCCAGTCTACGCCATTACTCGAATACCAGACATCGCTTCCAGGATAACCACCACCAATTACCCACATCTTATTATCAAAGACCGCTGAGGTATGACCATACCGCCCCCCATAGTACCATGCGAAAGTAGTTGCGCATGTCCAGTTTAAACCATCACTCGAGTACCAAACATCATCCCGATTACTCCCGCCCAGCACCCACATTTTATTATCAAATGCTAATGATGTATGATTATCTCTTGAAGACCACCCCGCCGATTGTGTCGCACAAGTCCAGTTCACACCATTCGAAGAATACCAGACATCGTTTCGATTACTCCCACCCAGCACCCAAATTTTGTTATCGAATATGATTGAGGTATGAGCAAATCTACCTGGCCATTGAGCTGATGGTGTTGCACAAGTCCACGTCACTCCATCCGTAGAATACCAGACATCATTCCGATTATTGTCGTTATATCCTCCGATAACCCACATTTTATTATCAAAGACTACTGAAGTGTGACCGCATCGAGGTGACCATTGAGCTGAATTTGTTGCGCAGATCCAATTTATTCCATTCGTTGAATACCAGACATCATTTCGACAACTACCATCATATCCTCCGATGACCCATATTTTATTATCAAAGACCACTGAAGTATGATACTGCCTACTTGACCACTCTGCACTGGCGGTTGCTTGTCGCCAAGTTGATCCAGGTGAAGGTATTGGATTGATTGAATCTTGACTGTTTATTAGCAAAGTCTCATTCGGAATCGCAATTGACAGTTGATAATACGACATTGCAAAATTATCGGTTGCTCGGTGCCAAACAAATCTTGGTGATGCGTTTGTCCAAGCATTGTTTAGTGGCAAAGCAAGACTGAATGAACTTGGCGGGTCAGAATCAATCGTAAAATTCGAATTGCTTACATCTTCGCACGTAACATTATCAACTCCGTCTAAGATCTGAACCATCACCCGACAAGTATTACAATTCAACGTTGGAACCGTCCAGTTATAGAGCGTTTCAGTTGTAGCAACGTTATGTGTAATCGTGTCAGAATAAGTTGTGCCCGCATTATTGGAAAAGAGTATTCTAAAGCGTGCGAACTCTCCACCCATTGTAATTCGCCATCTTATTGTCCGAGTACTCCCGCCTTGTATGTATTCCCCTCCATTTGGAGAGATAAGCGTAATTGTGTGAATTGTAAAATTCCCATTGCTCACATCTTCGCATAACAGATTAGCAGAAGTATCTAACACTTGAACTTTGACTCGGCAGGTTGTGACATTTATTGTCGGAGTAAGCCATAAATAAGTTGATTCGGTTGAAGGGATATATTGTCTTATTGTATCAAGATATGTTAAACCGCTATTTCGAGATAATAGTATGCGGAAGCGTGCAAAATTAAAACTGGTTGAGTTTCGCCATTTAATTATTTGATTACTTTCGCCAGGCCAAACTTCGCCGCCGTTGGGTGAAACAATAATTATCGTTTGAATTGTAAAATTTCCATTACTTGCATCTTCACTAACCAAATTACCTAAAGCATCCAGTATTTGGACTTTCATTCGACAAGCCATGACATTAATCATTGGCGTAAACCATAAATAAGTGGATTCACTTGGCGAGACATTATGGACGATTGTATCAGGATAAATTGAACCACCATTTTGAGAAAAAAGGATGCGAAACCGTGCAAAACCGCTTCCGACTGTCCGCCATTTTATCATCTGATTAGTGCCGCCCAGCCAAGTTTCTCCACCATTAGGTGAAATCACTGTTGTCTGTGTCCTGATTGTAAAGTCACCATTATTTACGTCTTCACAAATTATATTACTCATAGTATCTAATACTTGGATTTTAATTCGACAAGTTGTGACATTTATTGCTGGAGTGATCCAGAAGTATGTTGATTCAGCCGGAAGTATGTTGTGAACTATGGTATCGGGATAAGTTGAGCCGCTATTTCTTGAAAGAAGTAAGCGAAAGCGAGCACTGTTTAAGCCGGTCGTTGTTCGCCACTTAATTGTCTGACTACTACCGCCAGGCCAAGTTTCTCCACCATTGGGAGAAATAAGAATCACCGTTTGAATTATAAAATTTCCATCACTTGCGTCTTGGGATACAACCGACCCATCTGAATTTATTATTTGTATCATTATTCGACAGGTAGAAGAGTTAATTGATGATACGGTCCAGTTATATGTCGTCTCAGTCGAAACAATATTGTGAGCGATAGTATCGGGATAGCTTGAACCGCCATTTTGAGACAAAAGAATACGGTATCGTGCAAAACCAGCGCCGGTTGTTCGCCATTTAATTAAATAATTACTAGCACCTAACAGATTTTCACCGCCGTTGGGTGAAATAAGTATCGGTTGTGTCCTTATTATAAAATAAGCATTACTGGCATCTTCGCAAATCACTTGACCGGACGCATTCAATGCTTGAGCTTTGAGTTGACAAGTCATACCATCGATTGGTATAACAAGCCATAAGTATTCAGAATCGCCGGGGGGGATATTAGAAACAATAGTATCATTGTAAAAATACCCTCCGTCCACCGAAAGAAGAAGACGATACGAAGAAAAATTGATATTATTGGTAGTTTGCCATTTTATTACCTGATAACTACCGCTGTTCCAAACTTCACCACCGTTTGGTGAAACAACAGTTAATGTCTGAATCGTAAAGACTCCATTAGTAATGTCTTGGCATATTACATTGTCAGCTGTATCCAACATTTGTATTAGTACTTGACAGGTTGTAGAATTAATAGTAGGTACTGTCCAATTATATGTTGTGTCGGTCGATGAAACATTGTGTGCGATTGTATCAGAAATATTACCGAAATCTCTTAATAGAATTAGTCGATACCGAGCAAAACCAGTGAATAGGATCCGCCATTTTATAAGATAATTGCAACCTCCCGCTATAATTTCACCACCATTAGGTGAGATAACTGCTATCGTTTGAATCGAAAATGACCCGTCACTTGCATCTTGTACTATAACTACACCGTTCGTATCCAACATCTGAACCATTATTCGGTTGTTTATATTGTTTACTAACGGTATGGTCCAGTTATATGTTGTTTCAGTCGCTGGTATATTATCTGCTATTGTATCAGGATATTGGTAACCACCATTTCTTGAAAGTAGTAACCGATAATTAGTAAATCCGGTGCCGAATGGTCGCCATCGAATCGTCTGGGTACTTCCGCCCGACCAATACTCACCGCCATTTGGAGATATTAATGTAATTCTTGAACCTCGTGAATACCAGACATCATTCCGGTAGCTATTGTATCCATCATATCCACCAAGCACCAACATCTTATTATCAAAGATCACCGACGTATGCCCATATCTTTGTGTCCATCCAGCTGATGCTGTTGCAGAAATCCATGATATGCCATCGGTAGAATACCAGACATCATTTCGAAATGAATTATAGGTAAGATATCCGCCTATTATCCACATCTTATTATCATATGCAATTAAACCATTATATTTACGCCCGGTCCAGCCAGCATTATTTGTCGCTTGTATCCAATTTACACCGTCGGATGAATACCAGACATCATTCTTATAAGCAAATGATATCTGTCCTCCGATAACCCACATTTTATTATCATAAACGACTGAAGTATGACCATCTCTTTTTGTCCAGCTTGCTGAATCAGTTGCTAAAGTCCAATTCACACCATCGGTCGAATACCAGACATCATTATATCGATGATTATAAAATTGATATCCACCCATTAGCCACATTTTGTTATCATAAACTACTAGTGAAAAGTTTGTCCTTCTACTCCAGGGAGCTGAATCAGTCGCCATAATCCAATTTATTCCATCCGCAGAATACCAGACATCATTTTGGTAAGTACTATCATACCCGCCCATTACCCATATTTTATTATCATATACGACAGTTCCGTGACCGTGTCTTGCAGACCACGCGGCTGCACTAGTTGCACAAATCCAATCTTGACCATTAGTTGAGTACCAAACATCTCTTAGTTCATGTGAATACTGTCCAACTCCACCTAATACCCAAATTTTATTATTGAAAACTACTGATGAATGCAACAATCTACCGGACCAGTCTGCTGATGGTGTTACTTGATACCAATCCATTTGCCCTTGTTGTGCGCTTAAATTTGCAACGACAATCCCCTTGATAAGTACTAAAGCTAATATCTTAAACATTTTCATAAATGCCCCCGTTTAAGTTTTTATCCTTTAGAGAATTATTAGTCTAAAATAATGTTTTGTCAATACCTGTAATGAAAAAATTTAGTTGAATGATAAAAATAAAAGGGCCCGAATCGGGCCCTTTGTTAGATTTTATTTATAATTATTCTACAATCAGCTTCATCTGTTTTTCACTTCTCGTGTCGTTATATCGCAGGAAGTAGACACCCTTGGTCAGATTTTTCGATGAGAGGTTTGTTGAGTAACTGCCCGCATTGAGATAGTTGTCATGAAATGTTTCCACTAATTTGCCGGTCGCGTCATAAAGTTTGATTATAACCTTGCCAGAAACAGGAACGGTGTAGCGTATTGTAGCTGACTTTGTAAATGGGTTTGGTATAATATCAACGGCGGAAGTCACTATTGAATTACTGTTTAGCATTACTGATGTTGTGATCGAGGGGTTGAGTTGTAGACCAAACGATTTTTCTGGAATCATATATTCCCATAATTCAAGCGTATTATTACCCTTTAAGATATATATTATTCCGCTGAGATAAGATAACGCGGCACCGGTTTTGATAACACTCTTTTTGTGTAATTTTGGAATTGTATCTAATGCAGTCCAGGTTCCATAAGGTTCACCTGGAGTATACTTCCAGAACTCTTGGGTTCCGCCACCCTTTACCGCATAGATGTCATTGCCATCATTGGTCATCGCACCGCCGTCTTTGACCTTTGTCTTTTTCGGCCTTGCAATCATTGATATTGGATACTGTAATGGTATTGTTTCGGCTACCGCGATTGACCAAACCGCCGGATCACCCGAATAACGCGAAAAATAATTATGTTTACCGCCGCCTTTTAATGCATAGATTGTACCACTAAGCAGTGTAATAGAACTGCCATCTTTATAAGGCTTGTCATCCGGAATGGTCGGTGCGGAATTTAAGGGACTCCAAACATTAGTCGCGGGGTCATAGACAAAGAAATTCCGGTCAGTTACCTTTTGGCTGCCGGCTAAAAGATAAATCTTGCCATCTTTTAGTGTCATTGAGGTACCGCCTTTAAGGCCTTTAGTTGATGGAACAAACGCTTTCTGTGTCCAGGTATTAAGAGCGATATCATATGCCCACAATTCAAACGTGCCGTTACCTCGCAAAGCATATATCGTATGGTCGTTATCGTAAAGCAGTCCGGATCCTTTACTAATCTTCTTTTTATTAATTTTGGTTGTATCCGGATATTTTTTACCAAACGGTATTGATTCCATCTGCCACCATACACCGGTATTAAGAGAATAGCGATAAAATTCGTTAGACTTATTGCCTTTGAAAGCATAAAGGTAACCGCTTACTTTTTCACCGGGAGTCGCAGGAACTGCCAAAATCGCACCGCCGTCTTTTACATTTCTTCCGGTTGCTTGGGGCGGGAAAGATTCAGGCGGATTCCAACCCGGCACGGTGATTGATGAAAACATTGCATGAATCGTGTGGCTTATAGAAATGTCATAGAATGTATAGGTCGGCGCTGGACCAATGCTTATCCCATCGACCAGAACACTATCAATCTGACAATCGTTATCCGGAGTAATTGTAAAAGTTGTATCGTCGCCCGGATTGACCACAATCGTGCCCGAAGGTGTGATTGTCCCGTTCGGACTAGCGGTTGCAATAATAACCAAACTACTTTGAACAAAGGTGGCGTGAATTGTGTGGGGTTCGATAACGGTTAAGAATTCGTAATACGATATTGCACCAAAAGATTCATCGTCAACCAGTACATCCGCAATTTGATAACCAGAATCAGGGATAATCGTGAAACTTTGATTTCCACCATACGGAACATTAACAACACCGGATGGTATAATTATACCACCAGCATCAGCAGTAGCAGTAATTGAGTTAAAGTTAATTGAGAAATAGGCAGTGATTGTATGAGGAGCAGAAACGCCATAAAATGTATAACTGGGAATTGTACCTTGATTACCACCGTCAACTAAAACACTGTCGATATGATATCCAATATCAGGTGCAATTGCAAAAGTTGTATCATGACCAGCAGGGACTACAACCAGTCCTGATGGTGTAATTGTGCCACCAGCATATGCGGTTGCAGTGATAGTGTATGAATTAGGTGAGAAGTATGCTTTAATGGTATGAGGTGCAGAAACATTATAGAATGTATAATTAGTAATCGCTCCTTGATTCGCATTATCAACTACAACACTATCAATACGATTACCTGCATTAGGTGCAATAGCAAATGATGTATCGTGACCGGCAGGGACTACAACTGCACCGGATGGTGTAATCGTTCCAGAACCATAAGCAGTGGCAGTAATTACGTAACTTGAAGGTGGTCCCTGAGTATATTTTATTGTTGGGATGTCAATATATGACACTGGGTCAGACTGACTCTTCCCTGTGACATAAACATTTCCAGAATTGTCAATATCTAATGCTAACGACGACTCGATACATGAATCCAAATGGTTATAGGTTGCAAACCATTGCTGTACACCCGCTGAGTTATACTTAACTGTAAGATAATCGTTTCTTGTTCTTGTTCCTCGACTATCCATACTATAACCTGTTACATATACATTGCTGAGTTGGTCAATCTTCATACATTTTCCGCCTAACTCATCTGATGGTGTGTCACCTCCATGCAAAGGCCCGTCATATCTGGTTGCCCATTGTTCGATACCAGAAGAATTATACTTAATCGTTACGATATCTGTACTTGTGCCAACACCCGCGCTTGGACCTGTAACAAAGACATTACCTAAAGCATCAACCTCAACACCATATCCAGCATCACCACCATAACCAACAGGTCCGTTATATCTTCTAACCCATGCGGTATCACCATTTGAGTAATATTTTATTGTTGCAATATCATTACCAGTGGTTAGACCTTGATTGCTTCGACCTGTAACATAGACATTACCCGAACCATCAACCTCAATGTCAAATGGCGTATCAGAACTATCAGCATAATTGTATCTTCTAAGCCAAAAAGTATCACCATTAGCTGGATTATATTTAATTGTCACATAATCATAGCGGGTAATACCTATCGCAGGGTCAACATCGCTATAACCTGTAACATATACACCAGAACCATCAACTGCTATTGCTTGTGCATGGTCATCTGCGTTGACGCCGCCATCATATCTTGCTTCCCATTGATAATTGCCACTTGAATCATACTTGACAGTTGTAAAGTCAGAACCTCCTGAGCCGAGTACACCTTTACTATACCCTGTTATATAAACATTTTCTGATGCATCAAGTGCAATTGCATTAGCGAAATCATAACCGGTTGTTCCATATGTCCCATTGTATCTTCTTGTCCAAGCAGTATCACCGTTTGGCCTATACTTTATTGTATAATAATCCCCTGAACCCGAACTCATTGTATATCCTGTTATATAGACATTGCCCGAAGACCCAATTACTATTGAACTTGCTCGTTCGTTATAATTACCATTGCTACGATGTCTAACCCACGCTGTGTCTCCGTCCGGCTTATATTTTATTGTTATCCAGTTAGTATAACTAGTATTAATATAATCAGAACCCCCGGTAACATAGGCGTTACCCGTATTATCAACAGCTATTGCATATCCATAATCTGGTTCTGCTCCCGGACTTGTATATCTTCTTACCCACGCCGTATCAACTTGCGCGGATGCAAGTGTAATCATTCCTAAAAGAATGATTATTATTAAGTATTTATTTTTAGACATTTATTCCTCCAATTTTTTTGTTTGATATTTTTATTACTATAAATGATATGGGGCGATTTTACCCCTTATTGAACCTTGAGATGTTAGAAAATTATGTAATTTATACATCTAAGGATTAAGTTAACTTTAAATTCCCAAAAACATAACGTATTTAAACTACTGAAAAGCTCATTTTCGGGTTCCGATACCAATACATTATAAAGGCAATTTTTCGATTTGTCAAGATTAGCATTTTTTGTATGGGTGCGAATCAAAAAATCTATTTGCAGGTAGAAGAAAAATCGAGCAATTTCCCCCTCTAACATTCTAAATTCCAAATTCTAAATTCAAAACTCTCTTAACATAGGGAAGGTATCCGTCCTTGGAGTAGATTTAAGAGGATTTAGGGGATTGGGGATGGGAAAGATATTAAATTACATTGTAAGTTTCATAGTTAACAGCATTACAGAATAGGTAGTAAAGTACATGTTAAGTTATCTATCAAAGTTGCGAATAAATATTGGAGCAGGAAATGTAGAGTGGAAAGGAGCAGGACTTTGAATGAGAATTCGAATAAGGGTTGGAAAGGGTGGTGGGATAAACCACTAGGAAATTTTTAATTTTGAATTTCAAATCAATTTCTAATGCCCGAATTCCTAAAATTATTTGCTTAAAGAATTAACAAGCACTTCAAAATCATACTGTTTTGACATATTTTATTAAATAATTAAAGTATTAAAATTTCATTCGAAATTTAAAATTGGAAATTCAAAATTATATCTATTACTATCCATAGTTACGACAATACTAAATTTGTATTATTCCACGTACCACAAACTGCTACTAATTCAACTCTTGACAGATGCGTTTTTTCCAGTATCATTAAACCTTATGTTAATAAGAAAGAAAAGATGTCTTTTCTGTGCAAAGAAAGAACAAATAATTAGTTATAATAATCCGATTCTTTTTAAATACATCGGCGATAAAGGTAAAATCACGCCTCCCCGTTACACTGGAACCTGTGCCAGGCATCAGCGTAAGCTGAAAAAAGCGGTTAAGTTAGCACGAAACCTTGGATTCATGTCTTTTACTAGCAAATGAAAATAATCATTACTCAAGACAGTGAACGGCTTGGCAAAAAGGGTGAGGTTGTCAATGTCAAAGACGGCTTTGCCCGCAATTATCTCATACCAAAAAATATGGCGATCAAAGCAACCAAAGAACGCTTGCGTTCGATTGATGCGATTAAAGCTGAATTAACAAAACGAGAAGAACGCCATACCAAAAAATTAAAAAATCTTGCTTTAAAATTGGAAACTTTATCTTTGAAAGCAGAATTAAGGATGGGTGAAAGCGGCGCTTTCGGTTCAATCACTAATGCCGATATCGCTAAACTTTTAAAAGAAGCAGGTCACGAAATTGACCGACATAAAATTGAAATACCCCACCCAATAAAAGAAACCGGTATCTTTGATATTCCGATTAATCTTGGTGCAGTCACCGCAACGGTGAAACTCTGGGTCACTCCAAAAGAATAAGCTTAAAGATTGAGATATAAAACCGATGGTTTAGTAAAATATTTGTAAGTATGGTCGAAGTAAGAATTACCGGTGTTTTATTTGATAATCAAAATAATTCGCCGGTAATGCTGCTTAAGGATGTTGAAAGTAATAAAGTCCTGCCAATCTTTATCGGCCCGATTGAAGCGACCGCGATTGCCTATGCCTTAGATAATATAAAGGTGACGAGACCGATGACGGTTGATTTACTGAAGCTTCTCGTTGACGGGTTGCATGTCAAAGTAAAAAGAGTTCTGGTTAGCTCATTAAAGAATGACACCTTCTATGCTGAAATCATTATCGAGAATAATGGAAAACTCCTGTCAATTGATGCCCGGCCCTCTGATTCAGTTGGTCTTGCGGTCCGTGCCAAAGCACCGATTTACGTTGCAGAAGAAGTAATGGAGACAGCCGGGATTATCATGACGGAAGAGGAAGAGACCAGATTATCCGAGCTCCGCGATTCATTAAGAAATATCCCGCCCGAGGAATTCGGTAATTATAAAATGTAGGTACTATGGATGTAAAAGAAGCACTAAACACGTTAATCAAAGGCACTGACCGAATTATCAGCGAAGAAGGTCTTTTAGAAAAACTTACCAAAAGCCAGAAGACCGGGAAACCATTAAGAGCAAAGCTCGGCATTGATGTATCTGGTCCAGATATCCATCTCGGTTTTGCGGTCGTATTAAGAAAATTACGGCAATTTCAGGAGCTGGGACATACCGCGGTATTAATAATCGGTGACTTTACCGGTAGTATTGGCGACCCAACCGGACGCTCTAAAACCCGACCACAGCTAACCGATGAAGAGATCAAAAAGAACATGGCGCGGTATAAAGAGCAGGTTTTTAAAATCCTAATACCGTCAAAGACTGAATTCCGCTATAACTCAGAATGGTCGAACCCATTAACCAGTCGGGACATTATTAGTTTGGGTGCAAAATATACGGTAGCACGCATTCTAGAGAGGGAAGATTTTAGCGAACGACTAAAACAAGGTTTGCCATTATATATGCATGAAATTTTATATCCCTTATTCCAAGGTTATGACTCAGTTGCGGTCAAAGCAGATATCGAGCTGGGCGGATCTGACCAGTACTGGAATCTCTTGGTTGGACGAGAACTGCAAAGAGAATTTAATCAGGAACCGCAGGTTGTGATGACGATGCCCCTTTTAGAAGGCATCGATGGTAAGCTTAAGATGAGTAAATCCTACAATAATTATGTTGGTATTGCTGAACCAGCCAAAGAGATTTTTGGCAAGACAATGTCAATTCCGGACGAAATGATTGTAAAATATTTCCAGCTCTGTACCAATCTTAGCGAAAATGATATTAAGGCAATTGAGCAAGAGATAAAATCCGGCAAAAATCCCAAGATTTATAAAGAAAAATTAGGCGAAGAGATTGTTACACTATATTATTCCAAAGAAACTGCGGAAGCGGTAAGCAAAGAATTTGAAGAAGTTTTTAAACTAAAGAAATTACCTCAGGAGATTGAAGAGTTTGTTTCGCCATCTAATAAAATTAATATCGTTGAATTGTTAGTATTGACTAAACTACTACCCTCGAAAAGCGAGGCAAGAAGAAAAATCACTGAGGGTGCAATTGAAATTGATGAGGAACGGATAAAAGATACCTATTTTGAACTGCAGATTAATAGACCTAAAATTTTAAAGGTGGGGAAAAGGAAGTTTTGCCGCATACTACCACCATAATTGGTGCTAGTTACGGTGATTTCGTAAAGAGGGGACAGATAAGTTTTGTCCCCTCAAATTTTCTACCTTATTTTATCGTTGCTTCCGTTAGTTCAAGTAGGAATTTATCTGTTCCAACTTCACTTAACTGCTTAACATTGCCGGTGCCATCTGCATACCAAGTGTATGATTCGTGTACATTATTAGCTTTAACTTCGATTTTCCAGCTATTCTTGTATGTTTCGGCTGGAACTGTAACATCTTCTTTGGCCTTAACGATGTAGTTAATTGTATCAGTGCCAAAGATCTGTTGCCAAGTTTTATCTAACTCAAGGGGTAGTACAGCAGTAATAACGGGCGTTGAGTCAGTCTTAGACGAATAAGTCCAAATTGTATCTTTGGTCTCCATCACATATGAAGTGTCGGTCACTTCGATCGTGTCGACAACTGGGGAAAACACATACATAGACATTTTTGTCACTAACACAAAAACATCTTTGCTGTTGATTTGATCCTCACCAGTAATTTTTGTTTCTGTTTTCACTGTTGCTGAATCCGTAGCGCTATATATATAACCTTCATATTTCCATTGATTATCTACTTTTAATGGAAAAAAATCCTCGCCACCAAATAATCCGCAACCGATAATAACGATAACCGGGATAAGAAGTAATAGTCGTTTCATTATAAATTCACCCCCTTTCGTAAAGGTGTTTAAAATTAATAAAAATTTAAGCTAACTACTTAAATTTTCAAAGAACAATAAATACTTAAAATGTATTATACTCACCCCTTGCGGTTTGTCAAGAAGTTTTTTCTTGACAGGTAATTTAGTTAACCTATAATAAAGCACTAAAAATATGACCAATTACCATCAATCGCAATCTGAAAGTACTGTACCAGAAGCAGACAATCATAGCAAAATTATGAAACATTCGCGTATTTTGCTTCTGGCAACTATGGTTTTATCACTTCTTTTAGACCAGCTGTCAAAATTTTGGTTGTCTAGCCACCTAACAATACATCGACCGATCGAAATATTCGGCAATTATGTCCGGTTATATTTAACCCGCAACCCATATCTAATATGGGGAATACCAATAAAAAACAACCTTGTCTATTTTTTCCTGCCAACAATTGGTATAATTTTTGTTGCATATATCGGATTAAAAACGAAAGTAAAATTTTCCGCAATTGCCTATGGCTTGTTAATCGGTGGGGCGATTGGAAATCTTATCGATCGCATTCGTCTCAGTTATGTTATCGACTTCATTGACATGGGGATAAAAGACAACCGCTGGCCAACTTATAACATCGCCGACTCGGCAATTTTTATTGGTCTGGTAATGATTATTGCTCGGGAAATCTTTAAGCCCAACCCTAAAACTATTGAATATCCTAATGCATAGGGTTTATCTGGACAATAACTCAACGACTCAAACCGATATCAGGGTCTTGGAAGCAATGATGCCTTATTTCCACCAATATTATGGCAACCCGTCTAATCTTCATGCTTTTGGTCGGGAAACAAAAGAGGCGATGGAAATAGCCCGAGAAGAAGTGGCAAGTTTGTTGAGCGCAAAGCCAGCCGAGATTATATTTACTTCCAGCGGCACCGAGGCAAATAATTTAGCAATTAAGGGAGTTTTAAGACAAGTTGCTGATAAAGGTAACCACATCATAACTTCCAGTATTGAGCATAGTTCAATACTCAATTCGCTCGAGTTTGTTAAAAAATGGCATCTTGCTGAGATTGCCGAGCTAGGGGTCGATAAAAACGGACTTATCGAACCTGAAGCTTTAAAACAGACAATAAATCGCAATACTGTTTTAGTTTCAATCATGCACACTAATAATGAGATTGGGACAATCGAACCAATTAAAGAATTGTGTAAGGTTACACATGACGCTGGGATATATTTTCATACCGATGCAGTTGCCGCAGCCGGAAAAATTCCTTTAGATGTTAATGAATTAGGAGTAGATTTACTTACAATATCTGCTCACAAGATTCACGGACCAAGGGGGGTCGGCGCATTATATTTAAAAGAAGGTATAAACATCGGAAGCATTATGCATGGCGGAATGCAGGAACACGGTTTGCGGGCTGGAACCGAAAACCTGCCGGGTATTGTAGGGTTTGGCAAAGCAGCCGTCATCGCTAAAAAAGATTTATTGGACGGTACGGTTCAAAAAATCGAAGCCTTACGGAATCTTCTGGAAATACAAATCGCCGAAAGAATCCCTGATGTTAAAATCAATGGTCATCCTTCAAAACGCGTGTGCAATCTTCTCAACATCTCGATCGCCTATGTTGAAGGCGAATCTATCCTAATGAATTTAGACTTAGAGGGTATCGCGGTATCCTCTGGCTCCGCTTGTTCGGTTGGTAAAGCCGAAGCATCTCATGTCCTCAAAGCAATAGGGATTGAAGATAAATTTATCAACTCGCCGATAAGATTAAGTTTGGATAAGAACAATACTAAAGAAGAAATCGACTATACGATAGAAACTTTAGTAAAAATCGTTGAAAGGTTAAGGGCGATATCTCCCCTCTGGAAGCCCAAAAAGAAATAACCGCCTAAACATCAAAAATTACCGTCGCAACAAATCCCGAATCAGTCTTTTTTATATTAAACATATGATAGGTTGGTGTTTTTATCTCGATTTTTATTCGATGTCTTTTTTTATCAAATATCTCCCCCGATATTTCTGCCGATAAATGATTATTTTCAATCTTGATATTTTTCACTTCTTTTGCTGCGAAATACTCGGTTGCGAATAAAAACAGCAATTCCCTAAACCAGTCAATAAGTAACTCATCTAAAGTTTGTGATGTGATTTCAATTTCCCTTGTCTCTTTTGCTTCAACACAATCGAGGTTTAATATATTATCAAAGATCGTGAAAAGGCCATTGGAAAAAAGTTCGGGTAAATCTCGGCCATATATTTCAACGCCTAAATCCGATGTATGGTCAAGATATTTGTAGCGCACAATTAAGTTTAGTGCGGACAACTATGATTGTCAACTTTTCTATTGACTAATCATAATTTTTCTAGTAGTAATATTAAGCGGGTCCGTAGCTCAGTTGGTTAGAGCAGCTGACTCATAATCTTAAAAGACCACTTTTCCCAACGTTTTGTTATTCTGTAATTTAGGCTCAATATCTTGTGAATCAAGGCGTTGAGCCTTTTACAGGATTTACAGGACTTACGCCATTTCATCGCGTATCGGTCACAAATCGGTCAAAAATTTGTCACAAATCTTTTGTTTATATATGGAGGAAATTTATGGACAAATTCCTTAGTGCAAAAGAGCTTTCACAGTTATTGAGTATAAAACAATCAACCATTTATTTTTGGGCACATCAAGGCATAATACCATATTATAAAATAAAGAAACTAATAAGATTTCGAGAAAACGAAATTAAAGAATGGTTAATTGATAAACAACAACAGAAAATACATGTGGAAATTGATTGATTGGGCAAGGGTATCTAAAATTAAGCACAATTGAGAAACATTGCCAGAAACATCCAATAATAATGTAAAGCGCACTCTGTGAAATTCAATAAGACAAGTAAATTTTATCCAAACTTACAGGTGCGCTACTTTACAACATATTAACTGGTATTCCAAAAATGTCGACCAAAAATCGACAAAAATAGCGCAAATTTGTCGACTCAAAGTCGACACTATTCGTCGACACTATTCAATGATAATACTCTCTAGTATTTCTGAAAACGAGCGATTGGTTTCTTTAGCTTTATTTTGTAATCTAGTCCGTATCGAACCTTGAATGTGTTTTAAATCTTTTTCAAAGAATAACCTCCACCATTGGCTTGATAATATTATCAACACGACAAATCTTACTATAGTGCATTATTTCTTTAGGTTTTATATTCTTTTCTGAAACCGCTATTTTGAGAGCATCTCTCACAACATTCATGCCGATTTTATTTCGGAACTTACAACAATCAGCTATTGTTTTTGCAAGATTATAAACCTTTACAGTAAAATGTTCAATTTTTTGATCTTCAATTCCTACTTCCCAAGATTCAAGACTAAAATGGTAGAATTTCACGGGCGGGTATTTAATTCTATAAGCACGCGTCCCCTTCTGAACAGCTATATCTATATATTTTGGCACTTCAATAGTGGCTTCATGGAAAGACAGTGCAGACAGGAGACACACGACTCCACGAGGTGCTTGAAGCGATGCACTAATAAGGTCAGGATAGGACTTGGGGGCGTAATCGATCAATCTGTAAAGTCCCCTAGCAATCTTTTCAACTTTCTTCTCTTTCTCAAGAATGGTAAGCGAATCAGAATGAAACCCAGCCCTTAGAATAGCTGAAAAATGGGCGATTCCCCCATTGCTCTGAAAAAAATTTATAAGCTCTTGCGTTTGCATACTAAATCCGTATAATATGTCAATACTTATTAATAAGTATATACAATTTATCCGGATATGTCAATTGATTTTTAAGTGTCCTTACGATATAGTATTTTAGTCACAAAAACTCTTATTTTTACAGACGGAGGAAAATTATGGAACGACTACTCAACATTAAAGAACTTTCGCAACTTCTAAGTGTCAAAGAAGGAACTATTTATGCCTGGGTTCATGAGGACTTAATTCCATATTATAAATTAAACAGGTTGGTGCGATTCCGGGAAAGTGAAATTAATGAATGGTTGAAGAAAAAACAAAGGCGAAAACACAGACAATACTTAACGCTTCAATAAGCATAATTAATTACATTCATAAATTTTAGTTATGTATTGTGTTCCCAGAATTATTTAAAAAAAATTGAAAGCGAACTGTAACGCTGATGCTTGTCCTCGTCACTTTATTAATCTTCAACTAACCAAGAATAATATCTCTTGTTCTTCCAATTTATCAATTGTATACCAATACCCTGATATTGGTTTATCACATTATGTGTATATGTTGTTAATATCTCGCCTGCTTCCTCGAAATCATCTTCATTATCATAGTGGAAATACTTTGCTGGCATATCGTAGTAATAACCCATACTTGCCTTGGGATACGGAATTTCACCCGAGTCAGCGAATATAAATTCTTGAAGGTTAACTCTGCTAAGCAACGTATCTAAAAAATCTTCGCATATCCAAGTTGTTGCAGTTGTAGTTCCGCATAAATAAGCAAACGTGTTGGACGGGTATCTCCAAAAAAGTGTAAATTCCGGTATTGTAAAATGTGATACTTTCTTACTAATTGAAATATAACCATCAGTGACGGTAAGAACATATGTATCGGTTTGACCGTTATTGAAAAAATATACAGTATAGTCACCATTTGGTATGTCTAAAAATGATATAGCTGTTGCTGGACCGAAGGCACGAGGGCGAACCTCGGGAAGATATATACCCAAAAGTTCAATGAAAATTGTGTCGCCGCTGATTGACACTTCAGCTACTATCGAGTCAGCGCAACAATGATTTTCTTTCTCAGTAGCCATAAATAGAAATATTTTAGGTTCACTAATTGTGTTATAGCTTTGATACCCTTCTCTAATACTGAATATAATATTCTCTTCGATTCCTTCCAATTTTTTGCCACATCCAAGAAAAGTAAGTTGAGATAGTAATATCAGGAAAAGTATTAATGTTTTAATTCTATAAAACATATGCACCTCTATGCTCGTCTATAACTTATTTTAAATCATTTTGATTGTCTGTCAATAGGGAAATGTATTATCCACGCACATATTCAACATCCGTGGTTATTTTTTATTTCATAAGCACGATTTTTTTTGTGAAGGTCTGAATTGATGTTACAAGGGTATAGAAATATACACCTTCAGCGACCGGTCGTTTGTGTTCATCTTTACCATCCCAAAATACAGTGTAATCACCTATTCTTTTATATCCATTGACCAAAGTCTTTATTAATTTCCCTGAGATATCATAGATTGAAAGCGAGACTCTGCTTTTTGCGGGAAGCGAATAGTGGATGGTGGTGTGCGATGTGAACGGATTAGGTGATGCTGGAGAAAGAATGAAGCTGTTGAATTTTTCTGGTGCAAGTTCTTCTTCAATACTGTATTCATTTCGATGTCGGCGATAAACTACTATAGGATTTCTGGTTGCTCTTCCCTGAGTCATATTTTCAAAACCAGCAATCGAATCTATCATATATTGAATAAATATTGTATCACCCTGAATTCCACCAATACATGGGAAACGTTTGGAGGTCGTGTTAGGATTTGTAATCCTTTGTCTTCTAGATACAAACTGGCCATTATTTATTAATTCGGCAAGCCAAATGTCGGCACGCGCTAAAAAAGTTGTCGGTTCATAATTGAGTGAATCGAAAACTTCCCAGGCAACGTAGAAACGTGAAGTTGTTGGGTCCTGAACGATTGATGGGCGGGTTGCAAAAATCGCATTATAACCCACACCGGCATTGAGCGTCTCAGCATCATAATGATGTATCAAAGTCCATGGTTGGGGATTAATTGGACAGTAGTGCCATATTTCAGCAGGAATTGTGTGACCGGTATCAGAAACCGAGGTAACAATATGAAAATTATCTTGATTGTCAAACATTGCGAATAAAGAAGAAGTATGAAACGACGGAACTAATCCTTGAGATGGAGGAAACGGTATTTGAGTCTGAGGTCCCCAGGCTACACCGCCATCGGTTGATAACCGATAAAAGGCTCGTTTCTGACCAATGTCATTTGACGCTTGCCAAACGATGATTACTTTATTAGTTGTTTTAGAAGCAGCGATGTTATAACCTGCAGACCCGGGTCCGGCAATACCGACCGGTGGTGTCCAATTATACCAGGGCTGGATTCTTAAATATAATAAAGAATCACCGGTCATTGCAACAATATGAATGGCTTGGTTATTTGTCACTGCAATCGCAGGCCCTTGATACCCAGACGGGCCAGAACAATATTCAAAAAGACCAGCACCGGGTGCCTGGTCTCGTGCTACAACGGGTGTGAGAACTCCCCCAATTGTTTGATGTGTGCTTGCAATAGCACAACCTGTAATTGGGTCATAATCCATTCCGCCAAAACCGCTTCTTCCATAAAATACAATTATCCCATCACTCCAGTTCCATGTCCTGGTTACAAAATCGTAGAAATTATATCTCTGATTTCTATCCGTTGCCGGATTAAAATTACTATACATCCAATAGCAATGAACGCCATTTCCTACCGGGTCAACTCGGCAATGAGAATAAACCGGACCGTTATATTGCCAGTCGTATGTTGTGTAACCAATTACTTCTTGTCGCCAAGGCATTCGTGAATCTTCATTTGATGTCGGTGTGGTCAGTGTTGTTGAGGATCGGTTAATAGTTTGTGTTCGGTTATCTTTATCATTTGGGATAGCTAATTGAATTCGCGTTAAATCTTTACTAACTATTGCACAACTAATTGCTGATAAACACAATATTAACAACAAATATTTTCTCATACCCCTCCATCAGTTTGCTTTTATTATTTTATTTGTTATCGATTTTCCGTTTGTTGTAAGCGTGGAGAAATAGATTCCGTTTTTGACTCTTATACCTCGGTTATCTTGCCCGTTCCAAATTATTGAATGTTCGCCGATAGGTTTTGCATCCGAAACCAAGATTTTTATTAATCGACCAGTTGCATCATAAATGGAAAGTAAAACATTACTTTCAGCGGGTAGCAAATAGTGGATAGCGGTGTGCGAAATGAATGGATTAGGTGTAGCCTCAAGCGCAAAGCGTATTGTGTTGTGCGTAGGTTGTTCTTCGACTTCAGCTCCGGGAAAAGGAATTGGGATAAACTGACATACTGCTGGATTATTTGTTGTCCGTCCTTGTATATAATTTTCAAATCCTGCGATAGAATCAATTAGATAATTTACAACAAAAGTATCAGCGAAAACACCACCGGCAATCGGGTATCGTTTGGAAGTAGTGTTTGGGTTAGTAATTCGTCTTTTTGCATATAAGGTTTGACCATTATTTCTTAATTCAGCAACCCAGATATCAGCTCTTGCTAAATTGGTTGTCGGTTCGTAATTAAGTGAATCGAATTGTTCCCAAGAAACATAGAAGTAACCAGAAGTAGGGTTCTGGACAATTGAAGGTCGTGTTGCAAAGAGTGCATTATATCCGACTGGTGCATACGTTTCTGCATCATAATGCTGAATTAAAGTCCAAGGTTGTGGATTGACTGGACACCAGTGCCAGATTTCAGCAGGGATTATTCGTGAAGTTTCTGCAACTGAAGCGACGATATGAAGATTGTCTTGGTTATCAAACATTGCGAATAGTGAAGAAGAGTGAAACGATGGAACAAATCCTTGAGAGGGAGGAAATGGAAGCTGTGTTGGTGTTCCCCAAGTGTTACCATTGTCATTAGATACTCGATAGAATGCCCGGTCCTGACCTGTGACTTCTGGTGATACCCATAGTATAATTACTTTATTCGATGTTTTAGATGCAGCAATATTATAACCAATGTAACCACCAGTTATAATAATAATTGGAGTGGTCCAATTGCACCAGGGTTGAATGCGAGCATAGTATCCATCCATAGTAATATGAATTGCTTGGTTATTAGTTATTCCGATTGGTCCTCCATCATAACCCGCTGGACCATTGCAATATTCAAAAATTCCAATACCAGGCATTTGGTCCTTTGCAATGTAAGGTCCATTCAACGAAGAAAGGCAAATGTCCTCAACACCATTAATCGGGTCAGAATCCATTCCGCCAAGACTACTCATTATTGTAGCTGGATTTATTCCACTTTGCCAGTTCCATGTATGCGGTGTAAAATCAAAAAAGTTATATCTTGGACCAACCCAGCAAACATGAATGCCCTCTGTTAGGACTACGCGACATCTTGTATAAACAGGTCCGTTAAATTGCCAATCAGTCGTTGTCCAGCCGGCGGTAGTCACTCTACCAATTTGTCCATAACTCATCACAAATAACAAAACTATTAATACACTTGTTTTTTTCATACACCCTCCATATTATTTGGTTTTTATTATTTTCCCTGATATTAATTTATCAGCAGTTTTAAGTGAATAGAAATACATACCAGATTTTACTTCAATGCCATTGTTGTATTTACCATTCCAAGTCGCAGTGTAAACTCCTGAACTTTTAAACTCATCAACTAAAGTCTTAACTAATCTACCTGAAGCATCGAATATCTTCAATGAGACTTGCGATGGCTCAGCAAGAGTAAATGAAAGATAAGCAAGACCATTTGTTATTGGGTTAGGTCGTGGAGGATTAAGCATTGTGATACGAGGTGAATTGTTCAGTTTCTCTTCACTAATGCTTAACGGCATTAACCGAACCATATCAATATAGATATTATTGCCTAAACCAGCACAAGCTAAAAATCCTATATAAAATGTTCCATAGAGTGCAACAAAATGGACATTATGCTCGACCCATCCATATTGAGTGTCGCTACTAAAAAAATAAGCAACTTCTGTAAAGTTTATACCATCAGTTGAATACTCTACTTTAAGAGTCTCCGGAGACGGACCAGGATATGCTCCGCTATGGCACATCCTAAACTTTAAATTGCAAGACATGGAAGTTGTAAAAGTAATTGGCGGCGAAATTAATCTTGCACGGCTACCACTTGATGCAGCAAAAGATTGATATCCTGCCATCGCGTTACCTTCATAAGGTGCACAAGTCGGATATGTGCCTGCCGTGAACGCATGCCAGTTATAACTTCCCTGCACTATTAGTGCCTGCCAACCCGGCGGTGGAAAAGGTGCATCATTAAATCCTTCGTATAGCACGTCTGTATATATCTGCGTTGTTCTTGTTTTTCGGTCATTTGAGGGATTTTCATCACCTGAAAGATTAGTTCGCATTTTTACCGTGCATTGCTCGAGCACAGGCGGTGTCCATGCTGAGAAATTAACCCGTGTCGTTTCATTTGGAGCAAGCGAACTGATATTTTGTATGTTAATATATCTCAATGTGCCATTTGCGCCAACGATTGAACAAACGACTGGAAAATTATATTGGGTTGCTGTTCCATAATTTTTCACTCGCGCAATTGGAACCATCGCTATATTTACTCGATGAAATGCTTGCGGAGAAATTATCGAATCAACACCAACATCATTGGTGAATGCTATATACGGCATTCCAACTAATCGAACATAATCAATATTCATATTATTCCCACTACCCCAGTAAGCTAAAAATCCAATGTAGATTGTTCCGGATAAATTACCAAGATAAACGGTATGCTCAACCCATCCTTGTGTGGAACTATAACGATTAAATACAGTAACCTGGGTAAAAGTCGTGCCATTGGTGGAAATTTCAATTTTTATCGAATCTGGTGCAGTAGCATAACCTGGGTCGTGCATCATATAAAATTTCAGACTACA
>Ga0315291_10000887_pt1 | contig 40024 bp, 38 predicted proteins | sample YL17G12_20_MG_FD_203070 | JGI IMG/M metagenome (GOLD analysis project Ga0315291, IMG submission 203070) | Sediment microbial communities from Yellowstone Lake, YNP, Wyoming, USA - YL17G12_20 | ecosystem: Environmental > Aquatic > Freshwater > Lake > Sediment | place: USA: Wyoming | collected...
CTACCGGCAGGCAGGCTTACATGTTAAAGGAGGCCTTCCGCTTATTCAAAAGCGGACATTTTCACGTTGCTGGAACCGGACATTATCACGTTGCCACTACAGGACTTTCATGTCTCTTGACTTATCGTGCCTATAATCTTAAAATCATACTCGTCATACATAGCATACAGTTCAGAATATCAGAACATTAGAGAATCAGAATGTGGATATCAGATGATCAGAGTATCAGGCGGTGTCAGAAGGCAAAGTTAAGGAGAAAGGGAAGGGTCAGGGGGAGAACAAATGAAAAATAACGAAAAAGAGCAGAATGCTCTGGTTTTATATAAAACAAAAGATGGGAAAGCTGCTTTTGAGGTTCACCTTGAACGGGAAACAGTATGGCTAAAACAGGCGCAAATTGCGGGCCTTTTTTCAGTCGATCGAAGTGTGATAACAAAACATCTGAATAATATTTTTAGTTCAGGAGAATTATCAGAGAAAAGCAATGTGCAAAAAATGCACATTCCTTTTTCAGATAAACCCGCCAAAATATACAGCTTGGACGTTGTTTTATCGGTTGGCTATAGGGTGAATTCTAAGCGAGCTACCGAATTCAGGGTATGGGCTACAAATGTCCTTAAAAAGTATCTTCTTCAGGGCTATGCTTTAAACGAAAAAAGGCTCCTTAAACAAAGCAGAGAAAAATTCCAAAAACTCCAGAATACGGTCAATTTGATAAGCGAAAAATTGTCAGTTCCATCGCTTGAAGGGCATGAAAAAGAGCTTATGTCGATAATAAAGGAATACGCCAATTCTTTATCATTATTATTTAAATATGACGAAGGGAAATTAAAGATAAAAGGAAGAACAAAAGCAAAGTATTCTATAAATTATGAAAAGTGCGAAGAAATCATCCGGGATTTAAAGGGTAGGCTGATCGCAAGAAAAGAAGCAAGCTCGCTTTTTGGCAATGAAAATGGGGATAAATTAAAGGGGATACTGGGTTCAATAGAGCAAACCTTCGATGTCCATGAATTGTATCAAACTGTTGAAGAAAAAGCCGCTCATCTTCTCTATTTTATTATCAAGGACCACCCTTTTATAGACGGGAATAAAAGGATCGGCTCGATATTATTCATTTATTTTCTTGAAAGAAATGGTTTCATGCTCAGGCGTAATGGTGAACGCAAGATAAGCGATACGGCATTAACTGCGTTAGCGCTTCTTGTTGCCGTAAGCGATCCAAAAGAAAAGGATGTTATGGTCTCATTGATCATGAATCTTATTGAAGATTAGTTAATTTAAGCAGTTGAAAGGAGCATTAAGGAGCATTTATGAAAAAGACCCTCATTTTCCTCTTGATCCTCTCACTATTCCCAATTATTTCATATGCCGAGGAGCTGAGCCTAAAGAACGCGCTCGATATAGCAATGGAGAAAAGCCCGGCTATCGTCAGCGCGAGAGAAGGCGTGACCGCGGCGGATGGGAAGCTGGGACAGGCCTTCGGCGCGATGCTGCCGAATTTGAGCGCCTCCGGCCAGGCCGGCTCATCATACACAAAACCATACACAATGTTCGGCACCATATCCATCAATACTCAGGAAGAAACAGCAGCTGTCACGAATTATTCATTAACACTTACACAGCCGCTCTTTAACGGTGCGCTTCTGCCGGGACTGAAGCTGGCAGAATCAGGATATAAGATCGCAAAAGAGAATTACAGAAAATCCCGGTACGACCTCGTATATAACGTCGTAAATACTTATTACGGCGTGCTTAAGGCCACCAAAATGAACGAGCTCTCAAACGATACCCTCGACATGTCAAGATCCCACCTTAAACAGGTAAGGGCAATGCTCGATGCGGGCACGGCCACAAGAGCGGATGTCTTGCGCGTGGAGGTGCAGGTGGCCAATAACGAAGTGGGCGTGATGAAAGCGGATAACGCCATGGTGCTCGCAAAAGATGCTTTCAATAACATATTAGGACGTGACCTTGAAACCGATGTCAGCTTAAGCGATAAAGAGTTCGCGGCGGAAATGGTGACGCCGAAGACCAAAAAGGAATGCCTTGCAATGGCCTTTGAAAATAAGCCCGATTGGAAGATCTTCCAGATGAATAAACAGATCAATGCCAATGCAAAGGACATTGCGTGGAGCGGCTACCTGCCCAGCCTCGCACTGGTGGGCTCGGCCACCGGCAATAAGATCGATTACCCGAAAACCGATGAGCTTGATCAGGATATCTATACCAATTCAGTCATGGCAAGCGGCCAGTGGACGCTGTTTGACGGCTTCGCGCGAGAGGGCAGGATAAAAGAAGCCAACGCCAATCTTGCGGCGCTTGAAGCAAATGAGGAATCAATAAGGAACGGAATAGTACTTGAGGTCAAGGATGCCTGTTTGAACCTTGAAAGCTCCGTAAAGATGATAAGAAGCGCAAGGAAAGCCGTGGATCTTGCACGGGAAAATTACAGGATATCAAGGGAGCGCTACAAAACAGGCGCGGGAAGCAACCTGGAGATGATAGACGCGCAGACGGCGTATTCCGAGGCGAGCACAAATCTCTACCAGGCGCAATTTGATTACCAGGTTGCAAAAGCAAAGGTCAATCAGGCGGTGGGCAGCGATGTCTATCCCTTTGTCCGGAAAGAGGCGCAGTAATATGGACAGGAAAAAGCTGATCAAGATCATCGTGATCCTGGCGGTGCTTGGCTTGGGTATTTATTACGCGGCGATCTATGGCATCGCGTACCTTAACCGCGACAAGCTCTACGCGTCAGGGACCATCGAAGCAGTTGAGATCGAGGTGGCATCCAAAGTGCAGGGGAGGGTGGCTTCTTTTGCCGTGGATGAAGGCGACATTGTGAAGAAAGGCGATATCATAGCGAGCCTTGAATCAGACGAGCTAGCCGCATCGCTTGACCAGGCAAGAGCTATCGAGCTTACGGCAAAGGTAAAACTTGATAACAGCAAGAAGACATATGACAGGGGGACAAAGCTCAAGAAGAAAAGGATGATAAGCGATCAGGAATATGACACCATGAAGAGCGCGTATGACGGGGCCAGCGCGGATTACAGCCGCTCCGTTGCCGCAAGAAAACTGGCGGAGATAGCGTTCAACGAAGGGACGATAAGGGCCCCCATATCAGGGACCATACTTACAAGGGTGGCGGACCCGGGAGACCTGCTGGCGCCTTTCGCCACTGTCGTTACAATGGCCGACCTTTCAATACTCAATATCATGCTTTATGTCCCCGAAACAAAGTTCGGAAAAGTGATGCTGAAGGATTACGTTTATATATCGGTCGACTCTTATCCGGGAGAAATATTCACGGGAAGAGTATCCAACATATCCAACAAGGCGGAGTTCACGCCCAAGAACATCCAGACAAAAGAAGAGCGCACAACGCAGGTGTTCGGCATCAAGGTGAAGATACCCAACCCGGAAGACAAGCTCAAGCCAGGGATGCCGGCAGACGCGGTAATATACCTGAATTCAAGATAATTTAAAGTGGAAGAAACAGTCTTAACGGCGATCAACCTCACAAAAAAATTCAAAGATGTCACCGCGGTGAACTCCCTCAACCTCACTATCAATAAAGGAGAGATATTCGGCCTCCTTGGCCCCGACGGTGCGGGTAAATCGACTATCCTGAGGATGCTTTCCACGGCGATGCTTCCCACTTCAGGCCAGGCCCTGGTCCTTGGAATGGACGTGGCAAAGGATGAGGAAAAGATCAGGCGTAAGATCGGTTACATGCCGCAGAAGTTCAGCTTGTACGGCGACCTGACGGTTGATGAGAACATCGATTTCTTTGCGGACCTGTATGAGGTTCCGGCATCAGAAAGAGATAATGTCAAAAAACAGGCGCTTGATTTCACCAAGCTTGAACCTTTCAGGAACAGGCCGGCCAGCAAGCTATCCGGCGGAATGCAGAAGAAACTGGCTTTGGCAACGTGCCTGATACATACGCCGGATATACTTTTCCTTGATGAGCCCACGTTAGGTGTCGATCCGCTGTCACGGAGAGAGTTCTGGAGATTGCTTTATAGATTAACAGGCACAACGATACTGGTTTCAACTCCGTACATGGATGAGGCGGAAAGATGCAACCGGATAGCATTAGTAAGAGAGGGGAGCCTTCTGATATGCGATACTCCCGCGGAGATCAAAAAGCGAACACAGGAGACGACACTGGAAGCTGCATTCATCAACCTGATCGAATGCGCAAGGACACCGGGGTGCCAGAGATGAACAACGAATCCGCTCGAATCAACGAATATTCTATTGAGGTAAAGAACCTGACGAAGAAGTTCGGGGACTTCACTGCAGTTGACAAGATCAACTTCCAGATCAAGAAGGGTGAAGTATTCGGATTCCTCGGGCCCAACGGTTCAGGCAAAACAACAACTATCAGGATGTTGATCGGCTTGATGGACCCCACTTCAGGCTCGGCCACTGTCGCGGGATTTGATGTCAAAAAGCAGAGCGAGCAGATCAAGCGGGTCATTGGCTACATGTCGCAGAAATTCTCGCTGTACGATGACCTGACGGTTTCGGAGAATATCGAATTCTTCGCGGGCGTATATCAGACTAAAATAGAGACCAGGAAGCAGAGAAAGGAGGAAGTTATAAAGATAGCGGAGCTGTTCGGGAAAGAGGATGCTTTGACGGGCGAATTAGCCTCGGCGGTGAAGCAGCACCTGGCGCTTGGATGCGCGATGATAAATGATCCCCAGATCATATTCCTTGATGAGCCCACAGCGGGAGTTGATCCGGTGGCACGAAGAAAATTCTGGAATAACATCAAGATGCTCTCGGATAAGGGCGTGACCGTGCTTGTCACCACTCATTACATGGATGAAGCGGAAAATTGCGACAGGATAGCGCTGATAAGCGACGGCATCATCGTCGCGTGCGATACACCGGAGAACCTCAAGAGGGACAGGATGAAAGGGATACTCTTCGAGATCGAGACCAGCAATACCATGAGAGCGCTGGAGATATTGAGGATAGACCCCTCACTTCACGAGGTCGCGCTTTACGGGTTGTTCCTCCACGTAGTTGCCGATGACGAGACAGTTGTGGAAATGATCAGGAACAGGTTAAGCGACAATCATATCAGCGTGAAAAGGATCGAGAGGATCACGCCCGCGCTCGAGGACGTCTTTGTTTCGCTGGTAGAGGAGCAGCAGAGTGTGAGGGGGAAACCCCCACAAATTAGGGGAGAGAGACCCCCACAATGAATTGTGGGGAAAGTATTGTGCATTTTGATTCCACACATTTTAATGTGTGGTCTTACCAATCCAATAAAGGAGTAATATGATCCGTCACATAATAGCGGTAATGAAAAAAGAGTTCATGCACCTGCTGAGGGACCCCAGGTCCCTGATGATCTCGCTTTTCCTGCCGATATTCCTCCTTTTCCTGTACGGGTACTCCGTGACAACGGATATCAAGAACCTGCCCGTAGCGATAAGGGACGGCAGCCGCACGCATCAGAGCAGGCAGCTTATTTCAAAGATAATGAACAGCGGGTATTTTACCGTGGTCGCCATGCCCAACAGCGAAACAGAGTTCCGAAGGCTTGTTGACAGCGGCATTGCCAAGATCGTCATCAATATACCAACGGACCTCGCTAAAAAAATGGATTCAGATAGAATGGCCGTCATACAGGTGATAGTGGACGGATCAGACCCCACCACGGCTGCCGCTGCAATGGGCTACATCAGCGGCATAGTGCAGGATTATTTCACAGGCGTAATGGTGAAGGCGGCGCTTCACAACCCGGTCACGCTCGTACAGGCGATAGACCTTAAGACCAGGATCTGGTACAACGAGAACCTGCGAAGTTTGAACTTCTACATTCCCGGACTTATCAGCACGATACTGATGATGATGGCTGCCTCGCTCACGTCGCTTACCATAGTGTCGGAAAAAGAGAACGGCACCATGGAAGCGCTGGTGGCAAGCCCTATACGGAGGAACGAGCTGATGATAGGAAAGCTGATGCCCTACGTCATCATAGCTTTCTGGGACGTGATAATGATATCGGCTGTGGGAAGGTTCTGGTTCAACGTGCCCATAAAAGGGAATTATTTCCTCATGCTTTTCGCGTCATTTTTGTTCCTCATGGCGGCTCTGGCGATCGGATTAATGTTCTCGGTCATCGCAAAGACAAGCCAGGAAGCGATGCAGCTGGCACTTCTCACAACAATGCTTCCTTCGCTGATGTTATCAGGCTTCATTTTTCCGATAGAGAACATGCCCAAGATAGTTCAGGCGATCTCGCTATTGATCCCGGCAAGATATTATTTAAGGATTCTGAGGGGGATATTCCTGCAGGGGGTCGGGATCCAGTATCTCTGGTGGGATATGCTTCTGCTCGCCATATTCTGCGCGATAATAGTCAGGATAAGCGTGCAGAGCTTTAGAAAGAGGATTGACTGATGTTCGATTGGCCTTTGATACACATGATAAGGAAGGAGTTCCGCCAGATAATGCGGGATCCCAGGGTGCTGCGCATCGCCATAATGATGCCGGTGATCCAGCTTCTGATATTCGGGTACATTGCTTCCACGGACATCAGGAACGTGAGGACCGCCTTGATAGACAGGGACATGACGCCCGCAAGCCGCGCTTATGTAAAGGTGCTGGAAAATACCGGGAAGTTCGTCATCACGGCCCAGATACAGGACGAAGAGCAGATGACGCACCTGATGGATGGCAGACGTGTGAGCTTAGGCATCCAGATACCCAAGGGGTTCGAGAAAGACATCAAAGCCGGCAGGCCCGCCTCGGCGGGCAGGCAGGCGCAGGTACAGGCGGTCATAGACGGAAGCAACTCAGCGAATGCCACAATAATCCTGGGATACCTGGGGCAGGCGAACCAGACAAGCTCGAACAACGTGCTGATACAGCGCCTTGCGCGCAAAGGCATCCGCAATGGATTGGTGCCTTTCGACGTACAGACGCGCGTGTGGTACAACCCGGACCTCAAGAGCATGAACTTTATGGTGCCCGCCATCTTCTCGCAGCTGCTCCTGATGATAAGCATGACGCTTACGGCTTTCTCCGTGGTCAAGGAAAAGGAGAAGGGGACAATGGAGCAGCTCATTGTCACTCCGCTCAAGCCCTACGAGATGATACTCGGCAAGGTCATACCGCCCATACTTATAGCTCTCACGGACATACTCGTTGTATATGTTGTCGCGGTTTTCTGGTTCTGGGTGCCTATGAGGGGCAGCCTTGTCACTTTGTTCATGCTTGGCACGCTTTTCATGATGACCGGACTCGGGCTGGGGATCCTGATATCCACAGTATCCAGGAACCAGCGGCAGTCCATAATGACCACGAACCTGATAATGTCGCCGATGTTTATTTTATCGGGTTTCGTGTTCCCGATAGCGAGCATGCCGGTGGCCGTACAATGGGTGACGCATCTTATACCCTTAAGATATTTCCTTGTCATCGTGAGGGGGATATTTCTTAAAGGTAATGGTATCATATACCTCTGGAGCGAGGTCTGGCCGTTGATCATATTCGGGTCGACCATACTGGGACTGAGCATCTTAAGGTTCAGGAAGAAAATGGAGTAATTTGGGCGGGGAAACCCCCTCTTATTCTCCCCCTTACTAAGGGGGAGATGTCCTGGAAGGACAGAAGGGGTGACGCAGAAGGAGGACTATAATGGCAGCAATAAAGGATAATCTGATGAGGCTTAAGGGGTGGCTGGATAAGATCGTGGGCAACAGGAGGTTGTTCTTCTCGATCATAGGGATCCTGCTGATATTGGTGCTGTGGGACGCGAACAAGGTCTATAGAAGCAGGGTGCCGATAAAGATCGACACGGTGAAGACCGGGGACATTGTTCCGACAGTTTCCGCCACGGGCTACGTCAAGGTGACGCAGTCGAAGTTGGGGGTGAGGATGGGTGGTGTGGTAAAGGAGATACTTGCCGTGGAAGGGCAGAAGGTGGCCAAGGGCGACATAATGCTCAAGCTGGACAGCTACGAGAACGCCCTCAAGGAATATAACAGGATAAAAGCATTGAAGCGAAAGGGCTTTGCAACTGCCCAGCAGCTGGAGACCGCGCAGTACGCGCTGGACGGAGCGCAGATCAAGTCTCCGATCGACGGCACAGTGTCAAATGTCGTAGTGGACGTGGGTGAGCCGGCAACTCCCGGAGCAGCAATCATCACGGTCATCAATCCCAAAGACCTCTCGATAGAGATACAGATAGACCAGGCGGACATCGGTCAGGTGAAAAAAGGAGCCGAAGTCATGGTCAATGCGGACGCGTATCCCGACGAAACATTCATGGGCAAGCTTGATTTCCTCAATACCGAAGCGGAGCAGAAGATGATAGGCGGCATGCCGAGCACGGACGAAGAGGACAAGATATTCAGGGGAAGGATCAAGCTTACAAATGAGACCACAAAGCTATTTTCAAATATGAGCGTGGACGCTGAAATAGTGGTGGAAAGGATCAACGATGTCCTTATTGTCCCGAGGGAAGCTGTAGCCAGCGAGAACGAAAAATATTATGTGTATATCGTCAAATGGGGGCACGTTGAGAAAAAAGAAATTAAGATAGGACTTAAGGACTCTAATAACGTGGAGATATCCGACGGCATAAGGCCCGGAACGGCTGTGGCCGTGTCAAACATCATAAAGCTGAAGAACGGGACAAAGATAAAAATTGAACGAAAATGACCTTACTTTAAAGGTTGTCGACCTTTTCAAGACCTATAAGCTCGGCAAGATCGAGGTCCCCGCGGTCTGCGGAGTTTCCTGCGAGGTAAAGCGGGGTGAATTTGTCGCAATAACCGGGCCTTCCGGGTGCGGCAAATCCACCTTTATGCACCTTATCGGCTGCCTTGATAAACCCACAAGCGGCCAGATCTACCTTGACGGCGATAATGTGGCCGGATTTGACGACAACCAGCTGGCGGCGATACGAAATAAGAAGATCGGATTCGTTTTCCAGTCTTTCAATCTGCTCCCAAGAATGAACGCGGAAAAGAACGTTTCACTGCCGCTTTATTACGCTGACATCAGGGCCGATGAGCGCGATATGCGGGCGCATGCGATGCTTGACCAGGTGGGGCTGGAGAAAAGGGCGCACCATAAGCCGGCGGAGATGTCCGGCGGCGAGAGGCAGAGGATCGCCATAGCAAGGGCGCTTATAAATAACCCTGCCATCATGCTGGCAGATGAACCCACCGGGAACCTTGATTCCAAGACAAGCGTCGACATCATGCGCATATTCCAGGACATAAACAAGAAAGGCGCCACCATAATTGTGGTCACACACGAACCTGATATTGTCAGGTACGCCAAGCGCGTCATAAAGTTGAAGGATGGCAGCATCTTAGGGGATGAACCTGTGGAGCAGGTGATCATATGAGGGAATTCATTACCAATACAATAGAGTCGTTCTATCTTGCTATAGAGACATTGATGTCGAACAAAATGAGGTCGTTCCTTACAATGCTGGGAGTTGTTATCGGGGTTTTCGCTGTTATCACGCTCGTCGCGATAGGAGAGGGAGCAAAAACATATGTTTACGAGCAGGTTTCAAAGTTCGGCACGGGCTCAAGGTACATGGAACTGCGCCCAGGCAAGGAACACGGCCCTTCAATGATGACGGAAAAGCTCACCTACCGCGATACCGAAGCCATTGAAAAGAACTGCCCGTCAGTGGCCGCCGTGGATCCCAGGACAATGGGCGGCTTTGAGCTTAAATACGGCAAGAATAAAATGAACATCCAGTTCGGCATGGGGGTTTCTTACAGGTACCCGGAAATGTTCACGCATGGGGTGGTGATGGGGCGTTTCTATACCAAATCGGAGCAGGACTCCAGGAAAAAGGTAGCGGTCATCGGTCAAAAGGTGGTGGAGAAGCTTTTTTCCGGTTTCAACCCGATAGGCGAGAAGATGAAGATAAACGGCAAGAGTTTTCTTGTGGTCGGCGTTTTTGAGAAAAAAGGCTATACAATGGGCTTTGATTACGATGAGATAGTGGCCATACCCGTCACCACGGCGCAGAAGCTGCTTGATACCAACAGGATCATGGAGGTCGGTATAAGCGCAAGGACGGACGACCTTCTCTATAGAGCGAAGGAAGAAGTAAAACAGCTGCTGATAAAGCGGCACAAGAAAGAGGACTTCAGGATAGACACCATGGAAGAATCGCTTTCCATGATAAATAACATCCTGGGATTCCTGACTCTTGCTATCGGGGGTATTGCATCCATATCACTCCTTGTGGGTGGCATCGGCATAATGAACATAATGCTTGTTTCGGTCAACGAGAGGATCCGCGAGATCGGCATCAGAAAGTCGGTAGGCGCTACAAGAAGGGATATTTTCATCCAGTTCCTTATAGAGTCCGTGGTCATCAGCATGGCAGGGGGCACAGCGGGCATTCTTCTTGGGGTCGCCACTTCCATGGCAATAATGAAGGCTCTTGGAATAACTCCGATAATATCGCTGTGGTCGGCGAACCTTGCTTATTTCGTTTCGATAATCGTTGGAGTGATTTCAGGGGTTTATCCTGCCACAAGGGCTGCAACATTAGATCCGGTGGAAGCGCTCCGTTATGAGTAAATTGTCACTCTGAGCGAAGCGAAGAGTCTGCAATTGCAGATCCTTCGCCCTTCGGGCTCAGGATGACTTTTCGAGGTAATCCTTAACACTATGCGCGGCCAATGCTCCGTCAGCGACTGATGTAACGACCTGCCAGAAATCCTTCTTGCGGACATCGCCTGCGGCAAAGATACCGGAAATATTGGTTGCCAGATTTACATCGGTAATGACAGTTCCGTCATCGTTAAGCTTGATGATATCCTTGGCGAAATCAGTATTCGGCTTGTGGCCGACATATATGAACACGCCGTCAACGTTCAGCGATGATTTTTTGTCTGTCTGGGTATCTTTGATCTTTATGGATGAAACGTTCTTGTCGCCGGTGATCTCCTCAACTATCGCCTCCAACTTGAAGAAGATCTTCGGATTCGCCTTAGCCTTTTCCTGTAAGGCTTCATCGGCCCGAAGCTTCCCGCGCCTGTGGATCACGGTGACAAGCTTGGCGTATTTCGTAAGGAACATTGCTTCTTCGATCGCCGCGTTGCCTCCGCCCACCACCGCCACGTTCTTGCCTTTATAGAAGGGCCCGTCGCATGTGGCGCAGTAGGAGACTCCCTTGCCGGCGAACTTTTCTTCGCCCGGGACACCCAGTTTCTTCGGCGCGCTTCCGGATGCGATTATGACGGACCTGCAGGTATAAGGAGCATCTTCGGTCACGACCTCGAATTCACCGCCTCTTTTGGTGATATTCACCACTTTTCCGAATATTATCTCAAGGCCGTTGTTCATTGCCTGTTCCTCGAACCTTTTCCCCAGCTCTGTCCCGGAGATGCCCTCGGGGAATCCGGGGTAGTTTTCTATCAATTCGGTTGTGGTTATGAGCCCGCCGGGAAGGGCGCTCTCTATCAGGATGGCGTCAAGCTTATACCTTTTTGCGTAGATCCCGGCAGCAAGACCAGCGGGGCCGCCGCCGATGATTATCAATTCGAAAGGCTTTTTGCCTTCTTTGATCATCGCTTTTAATTTAGGCTCAACTTTTGCTACCGGCATATTACTTGATCTCCGCTTCTTTGATCTTTACCTTTGTCCTGCCTTCCACAACTATTTTATTCTTTCCCAGGTAGATTGTCATCTTTTCCCCGTATATTTCATTTTCGCCTCTTTTGGCCTTTGCTTTGCCCATCAGGACCACTTTTGAGCTGTTAACGTCATAAGACGCGGACTTTGAGAACGCTGTTATCTGCTGATCGGTTATCTGCACGTCTCCAAAAAGTGAGATCGATCCTTTTTTCTGATCGTAGACGGACTTTCCCGTAATTATTCGCGATGTGCCTTTTTTAATTGTCACGTCATTATTGGCTATTATGGTGTTAATGCCGCTGTCCACAAGGAACTCCCTTGCCGTGGTCACGATCTTGCCGGAGACGGTTTCGATCTCGGCTTTTGGATTGCCCGTGAGCAGCACCTTTTCCATGCCAACATCCGCCTCAAGGCGCTCCGCGTTTATCACGGCATTGCCCTTGGTAAGAGATATCGCGCCGGTGCAAAGGAGCTTTTTTGTGGCGAGCTTCCAGCTGAGGTTCTTTGCCTGGAACCAGAACCCCTCCGATGTTTTCGGTTTAATGCCGGGAAGGTGAAAGATAGAATAGATCTTCGATCGGTCAGAAACCTTTTCAAGCATTTCCTTGATGAATTTTTCGGATCTAATATCATAACCTATTGGCGTGACAAGTTGGATCTCGTTCTTGTTTATGTACCATGTGGCGGAAGGGGCAAGGAACTTTATGGCCGGCTTTCCCTTGTCAAAGAAAAGGCCGTCCACAGCGCTCATTTTAGCAAGGCCGGTTGTTTTGTTTATGACCGCTGTCCTGGCAAGCAGCTCCCAGTATTTGACGCCGTCGTAGATCTCGGAAAGCGTGGCATCCTGGAATATGACATCCGCTTTTTCCTTATCGGTGCTTAGCTTTTCGGATATTGTCTTTGTCAGGTCGTCTTTCGGGAGCATGGCCCAGATAAAAAATCCGGCCAGCACAAGCACCAATATGATTATCGGTAAGGTTTTGGGTCTGTCCATTTAATATCCGAGAGCGCGAAGCCTTAATGCCTCAAATGTTTCCTGAAAACCAAGGGCCGCCTGGTTATTTTTGTAATAGGCCGCGCCAAGGAGCAGGTGGATGGCGGCAACGTTGTTGTCTATCGCAAGGGCTTTTTTGGAATATTCTATCGCCCTGTTCGCGTCGTTCATTTCCCCGTATATCGTCGCGATATAGCCGTAGGAGAAGATGTTCTTCGGGTCCAGCTTGATTATCTTCTCGAATTCGGCTATCGCTTCTTTCTTCCTGTTGTTAAAGTAAAGAGTAAAGGCGTATCGGAACCTCATTTTCCAGTTATTCGGGTACATCCTCACCCTTTTTGTGTAATATTTCAGCGCTTTTGGCGCGTAGTTGGGGTCGATGTTGTTAACTTTCTTGAGCTCTTTAAGGCCGTCCTCTATCTTATTGGAATATGAATACGTTATGGCAAGCTCAAAGTGCGCCTGGGTGTCATTTGGATGCACCTTTACAAGCCATTCTTTTTCTTCTATTTCCGCCTTAAGGTCCTTTGAAAGGGTAAAAGAAAGCGCGGTCCTCGCGCTAAAGGCGGCGATCAGTAAGATCGATAATACTATGAACGGAAAAATGGATCTTTTCATTTTAATGGGTTTATTTTATCACAAAGACTAGACTTTAGAAATAATATGTTCATTGATAATGATCCCTAATATCTCAAGATAGGCGCCGGACATTGCCTTGTTAAAAAGGTTTGCCGCCAGCATCGCAAGGATAAACGGGAACAGCAGGACCCTGTAGATCGAATAAATGACCGTTCCGTAATGCTTTTTGCAGAAATACAGGCCGCCGCGGTAGCCCTCGATGATAAGCGCATAGTTGGGCGACTTTTTGCTTGTGTAGCCGCCGTAGTGATAAACATCGGCGATAGGGGAGTAGACCACCTTATATCCGGCCTTTTTGGCACGCATGCACAGGTCAAGATCATCGTTATAAAAAAAGAGGTTCTCATCGAACATGCCGGTTTTGCTTAAGACTGCTGTCCTGATGAACATGCAGGCGCCTATTACAAGCCCGGCCTCTACGGGCTTTTTAGCTGACCATTTGAATGATGAGAGGAGGCTTCCCTGCCTTTGTATCGACCCATTGGGATTAAGCAGTTTTGGCCCGCAAATGCCGATTCCGGGATTTTCGTCCAGAAAGCTTACGATCTTCCTGAAAGAATCTTCCTTGATATAAGTATCATCATTCAAAACAAGGGCGTAGCGGCCTTTCGCGATCTTCAGCCCCTGATTGTTGCCTCTTGAGAAACCGAGGTTCTTCTGGTTTTCGATCAGTTTGATGTCGGGATAGGTTGACCTTATGAGATGACGAGTCCCGTCGCTGGAGTTATTATCAACAACTATGATCTCATATGTAATTGACGTTGTGTATTGCTGTATCGACTTGATGCACTCTTCAAGTATGCGCTTGTTATCGAGAGTGAGTATGATTATGGAGAGATCCATTTTCAATCAATGAACCTGTATTTTATCAGGCTCCAGAGAGCGGCGATGCCGTCCTTCCATGTTATTTTTTTGCCCTCGCTCCAGTGCCGCCCTTCATAGGAAATGGGTATTTCAATTATTCTTTTGCCGCTTTTCAGGAGTTTCGCGGTTATCTCCGGTTCAAAGTCAAAGCGGTTGGCCCGCAGCTTCAGAGACTTGATCAGCGGGGCCTTTACCATCTTGTAGCAGGTTTCCATGTCGGTAAGCCGGGTGCCGTATAGAATATTGGTAGCCAGGGTCAGAACTTTGTTCCCCAGCAGGTGGGTGATCGTCATTTTTTCTGTTCTACCCGCCATGCCTGCCGGCAGGCAGGAGAATCTGGAGCCGTAAACGACATCAGCCGTCCCGTTCTTTATAGGTTCGATCAATTTCAGATATTCATGCGGATTGTATTCAAGGTCGGCATCCTGGATGATCACGACATCACCAGTTACGTATTGTATGCCGGTCCTTATTGCCGCGCCTTTTCCCTTGTTCTTTTCGTGGAAGACGGTTGTCACGTTGTCCTGCCTTAAGTTCTTAAGGAGTTCCCGGGTCCCGTCCGTGGAATAATCGTCAACTACTATGATCTCCTTTTCAATGGGCACATCAGCCACCTTGTCGATGACCTGTTCTATCGTGGCCTTTTCGTTAAAGACCGGTATTATAACTGATAGCCTCATATTTTAGTTGGTGAACAGGGAAAAATTAGCGCTATTTCCCAGTTCATTTATCCTCCCTTTTAAAGATGACCTCAATTCCCTGTAAGCTTCTTCATTCTCCGTGATGCAGTAGACTTTTTTCCCTGACAATAACAGGGCTTTCATGTCGGCTTTGTCCCTTATAAGAACAACGTCAGAATTAGCATAGTATATCATAAAATGCGCGTCCGTTCCCTTGTATTGGCAGGCGATATCGCCCGGCTTGATCACAGAATTTATTTTCTTGCAGAATTGTTCAATGGGATTGAGCTTTGAGTAATTATTAGCCAGGCCGTTGGTCAATACCAGATATGAAATGAACGATGAAACAACAAGCACGGCAAATGAAAGCTCAAATTTATTGATAATCCCCAGAATGGTGCTGATAAAAATGCCCAGTGATAACAGAAGCAAAAATGGAAGCAAGATAGGCAGATACAGTTCTCCTATCCCGGAAAAACTACGATAAAGAATGAGTGCTGATATCAGGAGGGCCGGCAATACAAGCAGGCCGTTGATCCAATACCCCGCACTTAAGTGTGGAGTATCTCGAGTCCCCTTCGGGCGCGAGGCCTCTTGCTTCCCCTCACTATAAGTAAACATCCTGCCAATTAATATAGCCATTGCCGGGAATGCCGGCAATATGTACCTTGATATCTTATAGTTCAGCGACAGTGAAAAGAAAATGATGACGGAAAGAGCAAAGATCATTGGAAGAAGAAGCTTTCTGTCTTTGAACGATTTGAACAGTGCTGGATAGAAAAATCCGGACCACGGGACCGCAAGTATAAGTATCTGGAGAAAATAGGAATAGAAGTCGTATTGGGGCATTATCGGTTTGTATTTCGTGGCTTCACTTCCGATAGTGTCCATTGGCCTTAGATACCTGCCAAAGTTGTAGCCGATGAACACTTCAATGAACTTTTGGCCAAGTATCCTGTATTCAATGAGGAACCACGGCAGGGAGATCGCAAAGAATAACATTATTGCTGACACAATATGTAATACGCCTGGTAATTTAATTTTCTTGATGTAAATATATATCAGCAGGATCAATACCGGAAGCACAAGGCCGACAGGACCCTTGGTCAGGACAGCAAGGGCAATAAAGACCGGGGACAGGTAAAAATATCCAAGCTTTCGCGATCTTTCGAAAAGGACAAAAGTATAGACCGAAAGCAGGATGAACAGCGTCAGTGGTATATCCTGGAGAGGGGACCTGGCCTGATAGAAGAACTGTGCTGATGTCGCAAGTATAAGAGCTGATATAAATGCGGATTTCCTGTCGAGCAGTTCTTTCGCCAGCTGGTAAGTAAATATGACTATCAGCAATGCAAATATGCTGTGCCAGAAGCTGACAGCGAAGTCATTGATCCCGAAGGCCTTGAATGACGCCGCTGTAAGCCACATCATCAGCGGAGGCTTGTTGACTATGGTCCCTTCGTCGCCGTAATGCATGGTCAGCCAGTCGCCGCTCTCAACTATGTTCTTCGCGATCTTCGCGTAGAAAGCAGAATCGCCGTCCGTCAGGGGTATCACATGGATGTTCCAGAAGAACAGGATCAGCGCCAGCAATATCAGTATCGGGAGATGGTATTTTTCATTTAATAAAAAGTTCGTCAATTATGGCCTCGATCTCCTTTATTTGTTTTTCAATAGTGAAGAATTGCTCAACTCTTTTCCTGCCGGCGATCCCCATTGCTTTCGCTTTTTCATTGTTCCTCAGGAGCAGCGTGGCTTCCTTTGCTATATCGGCAAGGCTTTTGGGATTGATGAGCATCCCTGTTTTTTCATCCTCGATTATTTCGGGGATCCCGCCTACATTGCTTGCTATCACAGGCTTTCCGCATGCCATCGCTTCTATGACAACGCGCCCGAAAGGCTCCGAAAGGGAAGGGGCTATCACTATATCGCACGCTGCCATGATATCGTAAGCGTCGACTCTAGCGCCGGTAAAGATAAGGTTCGGGTCCCTTGCAAGCGCTTTCAAATTTTTCAGGTAATTGCTCTGGCCGGGAAGGGTGCTACCCACTATGAGAAGCTTGAGGTGCGGGTAAGAAGTCTTGATCTTGGGCAGCGCCTGGATAAGGTATCTTATGCCTTTCCTTTCTTCAAGTGTCCCGACAAATACGAGGCTAGGGCCTCTTATGTTGAACTCCTTCCTTATCCGATTGGGATCCAATTTCTTGAAATCGTCAAGGTCAACCGTGTTATGGACCACTTTTGCTTTTGGGGACCTGATAAAGCTTTTCATCCAGTTAGAGATCAGTATTATCCTGTCGGAACAAAGTTCAATCTTCGATCGTATAAGAGCATTGTTCGTCCCTCTCAGGTCTTCCCTGATATGTGAAATTACAGGGATCTTCAGCAGTTTGGCTGCTTTTGCAGCCCAAATGGATGCCGAGGTGTTCAGGTATACAAGGTCGACCTGCCGGTCTTTGATCATTTGATAAAGCTTGAGCGACGGGAATATCTTGTAGATGAGCGAATCTTTGAATATCTGATAGCTTACTCCGGCCGCATCAAGCTTTGCCGTTATAGGCCCGGGTCCCGGCAGCGCGATGATCGGGTGATATTTTTCTTTGCTGATGTTCTTTGCAAGAAGGGAAAGGCTTATCGGCGCGCCGGAAAGGTCGGATATATGCGATACAAAAAGGATACTTTTTTTGTCGGCTTTGAACCTGCTGTGCATCTTTGAATAATGTTTATCCTTGTATTTTTCAAGCCCTTCTTTGATCCCTGTGGTGAAGTTATAGAACATCAGCATTCTTTTTGCCATGCCTGCCGGCAGGCAGGGCAGTTTGTTTTCAAAGAGGGACAGGACCTTCTGTATCAATATTGTAATGAAGTGGACGCTCAGGTTGAACTTGACCAGCAGAGTGGGGTGCTTTTTATAGAACAGAACGGATGACCGGCCGACCTGCCTTCTTCTCCTGCAGCGTTCTTCATAGGTCCATCCAACGCCGAAAATATAGCCGACCGCATTAGGATTGACCTTGAACCTGTATCCTGCCGCCTTGAGCCTGTATCCCATTTCCGCGTCCTGGAGGCCGTATTCCTTGAAGTCCTCGTCAAAACCGAAGACCGATAGAAGCGCCTTCTTTTCTACGGAAATATTATTGGTGATGAATATCCTGAACGGCTGCTGTTCCCATGGCGGGGGCTTGATCCTGGCTTCATCAATATATGCGGTCGTCTTTGGCGCGTCTTCGGCACGCTCGATGAATTCAACGCGGCCCCTTACAACCTTTACATTATCTTTTGCATATCTGGTATGGCATATAACATGTTCTTCGACCAGCTTATTATCAACCACGATATGGTCGTCGATGAAAAGTATCAGTTCACCCGAAGCGTTCTCAAGGCCCATGTTCCTTGCGGCGGACCTTCCGGCGTTCTCCTGCCGGCAGTGCCTGATGGGGTAGGAGACCTTCAGCTTTTTGATCAAATCTTCCGTGCCGTCAGTTGAGCCGTCATCAGCCACGATCACCTCAAAATCCTTGTAAGTCTGGCTGTCCAGTGACAGTAAAGTGGTTTTTAATGTTTCTTTTCTATTGAATGTCGGGATTATTATGCTTAGTTTCATCTTATATCCTTATCTTTTGCGGTTGCACCCCACATTGTCATGCCAAAGGCAGATCCGCCTCTGGCGGAAAATGTGGGGAATTATAGTTCGCTTCATATTCCCCATAATTTATTATGGGGTGCAATAACCTTGGCAATTGTTGTGAATATTAGTGATATCACTCCGATGATCAACGAAACCTGCAGCAAGTCGATCAGCCAGAGCATCAGAACGCTCAGCACACCATAGTGCTTCCTGAAGAAATAGTTCCTGCTTTTCCTCCAGATGAGTATCCCTCTGATCATCTGTAAAGGGCTTTTCCATTGCTTAAAACTCTGGCTCAGGTGATGTATGATCCGGGCATCCGGCGTAAAGAATATCTTCCAGCCGGCCTTCTTGATGCGGTAACACAGGTCAACTTCATCGAACCATATGAAAATATTTTCGTCGAATGCGCCTACTTTATCCAATACATCTTTTCTTATCATCAGGGCACTTCCCATCGGCTGGTCCACTTCCCTTACGCTGTCAAAGTTCCACCACGTCATGAAGTATTTCCCGAAAGTGGCGGACTTTGGGAATAACTGATCAAGGAAAAGGGCGCTGTAAAACATGTTTTCAAGTGTTGGGAATGTCCTGCAGGACCGCTGAAGGCTTCCATCGGTGTTAAGAAGCTTTGGCCCCAGGGCGGCGCAGTCGTGTTTTGAATCCATGAATTCGATCATCTTTTTCAGCGCGTTATCGATGACCTCTGTGTCAGGATTAAGTATCAGCAAGTATTTGCCTTTTGCCATCATGATCGCCTGGTTATTGGCCTTTGTGAAGCCGGCGTTGAAGTGATTGGCAATAAGTTTTACCTGAGGGAACTCTTTCTTCACCATCCGGACGCTGTTATCATTCGAGTTGTTATCCACAACGATCACTTCAAGGTTTACGCCTTTTGTGCTATCGAATATCGATTTGAGGCACTGCCTCAGCAGTGTTTCAACGTTCCAGTTGACTATGCAGATGGATAGGTCAAGCATTGTATGTTTGTGTTATCGCCTCAATGAACTTTGGCACGCTTGCTTCAAGGGAATAGTTCTTGGCCACTATGTCCCTTGCCTTGCGGCCAATTTCTTCCCTTATCTGTTTGTTCTCGATAAGGACAGAGAGCTTATCCTCCCAATCCTTATTATTGCGCGGCAGAAATCCGTTCACGCCTTCCTGTATATATTGATTGTTTACCCCTACCGGGCTGGCAACGCTGGGGATCCCGAGCGACATGTACTGAAGGATCTTATAATTACCTTTGCCGCGCGACCATTCATCGTCGGTAAGGGGCATGATCCCTATGTCAAATGTGGCAAGCTCATGCAGCTCTGACTCAAGGCTCCAGTCGACAAGCTTGATCTTGTGTTCATTTGTATGGAAGCCTTTTGTCCCGATAAGCTTTACCTGGACGTTAGGATACTTTTTGCACAGCTTCTCGAGGGTTTTCTGGATTTCAAAGAGGTAATAAGTGTTCCCGTGACTGCCTATCCAGCCGATGGTAACGTGTTTGTGAGCGCTTTTGTCCGATGGATGATATCTCTTTATGTCGATCGGGCCAAGTATAACGGTGACGTTATCGCAGTTCTGCCTGGCCACTTCTTCAGTTGACGGCAGCTCAACGATCATATGCTTTGCGCTTTTCATATATTCGATCGCAGGTTTTACCCTGATCGTCTGTTTCATTCTGGCAAGTTCAGCCGAGTGGGACGTGTATATCGCATCGTCGATATCATATACATATTTGATCTTTAGCGCCCTCAAGATAAAAAGCAGTCTCCATAAAGTGATTTTCTGGACAAAGACGACATCATAACGTTTGATGCTCAAAAGCGCCCGGATGATCTTTGCGGTCATGTAAAAATAGCTTACGATCTCCCGGACAAGGAAATTCTTCGATCTTATTTTACCGTTCCAGGCAACCACGTCATATTCAATGCCGTACTGCTTGAGGTAGGGGAGAAATTGATAGACACGCGTCCTGCTGCTGGCACGGGTTTCATCATCAACTGTCAGGAAAAGGACTTTCATGGCTATGCTTTGAAGAAATCCTTGATGGCCGTGATCACCCTTGTCTGTTCCGAAGCAGTAAGGTCCGGATAAAGAGGGAGCGTCAGTATCTCTTCAAAGACCTTTTCCGTGGCAGGGAGCTCGGTGGCATGCTTCTTGTAATATTCGAACTTGTGGCTGGGGATGTAATGGATCCCGGAATCGATGCCTTTGTCCTTGAGTGCTTTCATAAGGCCGTTCCTGTCTTTCTTTACCTTGATAATGTACATGAAGAAGGCGATATCCTTGTAGTCGGTCTTTAAAAGCTCAAGCCCTCTGACAGCCCCGAGTTCCTTGTCATATCTTTTGGCTATCTTCACACGTTTAGCGTTCAATTTCTTGAATTTTTTCAGCTGCACCAGGCCGATAGCGGCGTTGATATTGCTCATATGGTAGCGGTAGCCCTGGTCGATCACGTCATAGAACCAGCTTCTTTCGTGCTTGTACCTGCTCCAGGTGTCCTTATCTATGCCAAGGATCCTCTTTTTCTGGATCAGGGAGGCAAGTGCATCGTCCCTTATGGCAATGGCTCCGCCTTCGCCGCATGTCACCACTTTTATGGGATCAAAGCTGAAGCACGTGATGTCCCCGAACGAGCCGATGGGCTTGCCCTTGTAATGTGAGCCGAAAGCGTGAGCGGCATCTTCAACGATCTTTATATTGTTTTGTTTCGCGATCCTCATCAGATTATCCATGTCACAGGGCAATCCCCGATAATGGACAGGGATCACTGCTTTTGTCTTATCCGATATTTTCTTCTCGACATCTTTGATGTCAATATTCAATGTATTTGGCTCTACATCGCAAAAAACCGGTGTTGCGCCGGTTGCGCTTATTGCCTGGATCGTTGCGACGAAGGTAAGCGAAGGCACTATCACCTCGTCACCGCTTGTGATCCCCAGTGCATCAAGGGCCAAATGGATCGCGGTTGTGCCTGTATTTACTGCGATGACCGAAGATCCTCCGAGGAATTTTGAGATCTCATCCTCAAATTCTTTAACTGACGAGCCCATACCTAGCCAGCCGCTGTCAAAGACTTTCTTTACTGCCGCGAGTTCTTCTTTGCCTATAGAGGGCTTGGAAACAGGTATCATTTTTGGCGCCATAATCTTTGGATTATATCACAGCAGCCGAAAGTACGATAGTAAAAATAAGGAGATCATCGCGGAAAAGGCGATGAATGAAAGGAAATAGTATTTCGGGAACGCCAGCTTTACTGTGTAGCTGCCGCTGTGAGGGGCCTTAAAGGCGATCTGGCCGTTCTTTTCATACAGTTTCACCCTTGATGAAGGGTAGGAGAACTGCCATTGTTTAAGATAGTTGGACCTTATAATTATCTCATCGTTCTTGGCCACGTTCCTCAGGATTATCTGTTTTTCAAAGGGATCCTTGTTAATAAGCGTGCCCGATCCGCTTGCTGTGACCACTGACCTGGTATCCGCATTCAGGTACCTGAAGACGACCCAGTTCTTATCGCTCCACATCCTCTGGTAATGATCGGGATAAGCGCTGAAATATTTAGTTGAAGTGTTGCTCCAGAGTATAAGGTAACGGATGCCCCATTTTTTCATCAGATCATTGAAAGTGCTTATTGGATACCGGGATATCATCTTGCCCATGTATGTCCCGGAATTTATGGCATTCCCCCTGAACCTGCTGTGGCTGTATCCTTCCGTGTAATAAGTAAAAAAGTCTTTGCCTGTCTCGTAAGGGAACAGGGACTCCGCGTGTATCCTGAGAGGGTCAAAATCGGTTTTCTTTTCCCCGTTATCCAGGAGGTTCCATGTGGACCGTGTCTCAAGCAGAATAAGGTTGCCGTCCATTTTGTTAACGCGGGACATGAGCGCTTTATTATATGAATAAAGGCTGGAAATATGCGGGAACGGTCCCGGAAACGGAGTAAGGATGATCGGCAGCGACAGAAGCACGATAGCCACCGCGTATTTATTGTGCTTTGCTGTAGCATACAGCCAGAAGGAGACCGAGAAGACGATGAATATCGGCAGGACGTGGTTCAAGCTCTGGAATATAAGCTGGAACGCTGATCTGCCAAAGAATGAAAGTATGAAAGCGGTCGCCATCATCAGATAATATTTTTTTGGGCTGCCGTTCTCATTCGCTGTCCCCCATACCCAAAAACCGATCGGCAAAAAGATGAAAACAATGCCGGCCAGTTCATGCGGCGCGAATTGCAGCGTCACTATTGGCAAGAGCTCCTTAAGAGAAGCGATCAATGAGCCAGTTATTGCCGCGATCGTGACATTGGCAGGGGAGAGCCGTGAATTATCAAAAATAAAATAGTTGTTATTTGTAAGGAAGAAATGAGTGAAATGGATGGTCATCAGAGATACAAAAAAAGCGGTGATCGCGAGCCTGGTGAAATATTTACCCTTTTCCTTGCTTGAGAGGAGCGCAAAAAATATGAATATAGCCGACATAAGGAATATTCCCAGATGCGCGTAAAACGATATAGACATGGTCAAGGCCAGGATAAAAGATGAATATCTTTTGCCTTTGAACAATAGCTCCGCCGCTATCATGTTCAAGAGGAAGCAATCTACACCCATCAGGGAATCAAGCGTTCCCGTGTGAAGGATGCTCCTGAAGAAATAGAACAGGAACGTTGTGGAAAGGATCATGCTTATTGACCTGACCTGCTCGTTTTTAGTATTTAATGACAGAAGGATATTGCAAAGTATCGGAAAAAGGAAAACAAAGAAAAGGATCATAAGATGGAAGCCCGCCCTGCTGCCGAATATAAGGAACGGCGCCAGGAAGAATGCTTTATTGCTCACGATATCGGCTATTGTGTAGTACCCGCCAAGCATTTGGCTGTTCCAGCCGAAGACGCTGCCGTGCCTTAATGTATCGATCCCGTTAAGCGACAATGTGAAGAATTGCGTAAAGTCCTCATGGAACGGGATGGCATTGAAGGTATTTGGCGGAAAATAAATAAGGAAATACGCCAGAATGGAGATCATGCACGCGGGCAGAACGATATTCCTGTCCAAAAGCATGTCATAAACGCGCTCGTTTTTTCTAATTGAATAAATGACCGCGAAAAGAATAATGATGAATCCTGCCTCAAACCAAAGGGAAACTTTAGCCGTGGCGCTTATGGCGTTGACCAGGAAAAATAGGGCTATGGCCCAGGTATATATATTTTTAAGCATCATCGTCCCCTAAGAGAGCGGAAAATACCGCGAAGCCGGCAGCCGGCGCCAATCCCAGAAGAAGCCTGTCCAGCGAGACCTCCAGGTGAAAGTTCAGGTCCAGCGGGGTGATCATGAACATGAATGCGTAGATCATGATGGAAAACAAGACGAAGATAAGCAGATAAACATATTTATTCAAATATAGCGATCTCCTGAAAAGAAAGGCGAACAGCACCACATAGATCCAGAAATAAAGCCATTGATAAGTGTTGCAACAGAGCTCGTAAGAGAAGCGTGACGCTATGGTGGATATCCTGCCGGCGTTCGCAAAAAGCAAATGCAGGATGTCGGATCGAGGGATCATGTGGCTGCCGATCGAGTTCAAGACCGTGTACAGCTTGAAAGGCATGAAGACCGCAGCGGCTGCCAATGTGAACAGCAGGATCATTTTGAATGAATATTTCATGCCGGGCTTTTTAATGAAAAAGTAGATCAACAAAGTTAATATCATGGACAATAGAAGGCCGATGCCATCGTTCTTGGTCCAAGCCGAGGCCCCGATGAAAAATCCGGCGATGACCAGATCGTTGTCGTTGTTCTCCGTCAGCCATTTGTGCAGGAAAATGGCGGAGAACAGCACGAATGACGCGAAGGTAAAGTCGGTATAACCGTTCTCCACGTGCGTTAGAAGAACAGGAAGCGAAAGTATCATGAAAGTGGACATCAGCGCCGGGATCGCTTTGACCTTTTCCTTGAGCGCGTTGTATAAGACAAGGAACACGCCGATATATTGCGCCGTAAAGCATATCCTTGCTGTTGTATCCTGCCATTTTCCCAGACATATCGCTACCCATGCGACATTAAGCGGCACAAGAAGCGGATAGTCGGCCCTGTAATCAAAGACCTTGTTAAGAAGTATATCAAGAGGGATCGTCCTTTCCACAAAGAAGATCTTTGCTTTGAACATCCATTGCGCTATCGCATCCGCCCTGAATATAGGAATGAATTGGTTGTTCAGGAAAACCGAAGCGCATAAAAGCATCGAAAGAACTGTCAATATCCAAAAGAAAACGCTATAAGGCGGGATCCTGATATTGCGCGCGATAATGGGCCTGTATCTATGAAAATTCCTGAATGCGTATACGGCCAGAAACAAAAGAAATGGAAGGCTTATTGAGAGAACGGTGAATTTGATCCCGATCAAACTAAGCAGGAACATATATAAGCTGATGACCACGCTTCCGATAAAATATCGCAGCGCGACATTGGCGGGCCAGCTAAAGCGGTCGGTCGGTAGCGGCAGGATATAGCCGGCACAGATCACTATTAATATGGAATATAATACTCTGATGATCATAAGTTCCTCAGCATGTTAATGTTCTTTCCCGGGTATGTTCCTTTGAATTCCCTGTAAAGGGCCGACCATTTTGACGGCTCCTTTAACACCTCTTCTTTTATGAAAGAATCCCTCATCAGCAGTAAAGCGTCATTGCCTGCTTTAGCTACAAGGAAATACCTTTTATTTTTTAAATAAACGTAATTTATCCCGCCCGAAGAGCCTGTGCGAAGCTTTTTCGGGTTTATTGCAAGAACAACGTTCCCGTAAGGCAGGCGGCCGAGGAATTCGAACCTCCCGTAATTTGCCAATAGCTCAATATTCTCGTTTATCGGTATATATTGCGGATAAAGGTAGTAGTTCAGTCTGCTGTGATAATAAAGATATGAGTCTTCATCATAGATATTAAAGAGCTGGCCATTTGGCAGGACCCGCTTTATCCATAAAGAATATTCATAGCTTGATTTTCCTTTATAATAAGTGTTTTCAATGAATATGTTCCTTCCATCAACTGTTAATTTGGAAAGGAACGATGATCTTGAGAAGGCCTCAAGGATATATTGTGTTGAGTAAATAAGATTCCCAATAAAGAAGAAAATGAACAAACCGAATATTATCTTGGATCTTCTTGAATCAAGTTTCATTGTGACCGCTCCTGCGCGAAAGATCCCGCAAATATGGCAAACGCTATTGCAGGCGCCAGACCAAGAAGGAGCCTGTCAGCAGTGTTATATAGGAATAAATAGACCTTTTCCGGAGCTATCAGGTAGACCGATAAATATATAGCCAGTGACAAAAGGAAAAAAAAGATCAAGTATTTCAGGTTTGATGAAAGGAGCTTCTTACGGAAGACGATGAAAAGGATAAAAAGCAACAACCAGAAATACTGCCAGTAATACGCGTTCAGGAAAAATTCATGAAAATACCAGTAAAGGATCGTCGGCAGGCGGACAATGTTCATGATAATGTTCTGATCGGGCATCATATGCGTGCCAATGGCGTAGTACGCGGTCAATAGCTTATAAGGGATGAATATCGCGCACGCGGTCAATGCATATGCCGCAATGTCCCTGACCTTTGCCTTCATGACAACAAGCGTTAAAAGCATAGCGATAACAAGGCCGATCCCGTCATTCTTTGTCCAGGCGGAGGCGCCGATAAAGAAGGATGATATCAGAAGTTCATGGAGGTTCTTGGATATTGACCACCTGTACAAAAATATCGCCGAAGCGAGAACGTAATAGGACATCGAGGCATCAACATAAGCTATGTCAAGGTTGGTGAGCAGGTTCGGTATGGTGAAAACGATCAGAGTGGAGGCAAGCGAGATAACGTTGTTAACTTTTGTTTGTTTAAGGGCATAATAAAAAATGATTATGGCGGCAAGATACTGCAGCGCAAAAAATATCTTGACGCTGGTATCGTCCCAGCGGCCAAGGCATGTGCTTATCCATGCCAGGTTAAGCGGGACAAGAGACGGGTAATCAGCCGTGTTGCAGAACACTTTATCGCGAAAAACATCCAGGGCGACCCTCTTTTCAATGAAGAATACTTTCGCACGGAAGACCCATCCGCCAAGCGCGTCAGCCCTGAAGACAGGCAGCGTGAATGTCGTTGAAAGCATTGCCAGGAAAACCATTGATATGATGAGCAGAAGAAGAGCGAATTTCAGATCAAAGCTGAAAGAGGGAAGCTTGATCTCCTTCCATTGACCGGGCGAAAAAATAAAATAAAGGATGAACGGCAGGCTAATGCTTAAGATGGAGTAGGGGATGCCGATGATGCTTAAAGCAAGCATATAAAGGCTCAGGATCACGGTCCCGGCCAGATAATACAAAGCCAGCCGCAGGTAAAGATCGTTTTCCTTGAAGCGTATAAGGCTTCCCGCCAATATGACTATTACCGCAGAATACAGGAGCGCGACCATATTTTACTTCCTTTTTAAGATATAGTTGCGGGTTTGTTCATACCTTGCCGCAATGGAATATCTGGTGCTCAATGCCGCCCGGTCTTTTTCATCCATATCCACCGCGAAAACATAATCGCCCAGATTCAGGTCCTTTATGTTTATTGGCTTTCCATTGTTGATATCGGTGACAGTTTTGACATCAGCATCGATATGCTTTGGATAAAGGAAATAGCATAATCTAGCGTAATAATACGTGTAGTTGGTGTGAGTATCCAATAAGCTGAAATTATGACCGCTCGGGACATTCTCCTGGATCCACTGCGCATATTCGTATACGGCCGGATATTTGAAGTATTTCTCTGTGTATTTTTGCCTGGCCGCGTAATCCAGGCTTGAAAGAAGATGCGCTCTTTCCATCGATTCCTTCACGAATTGAAGCGAATAAAGGATGCTCGATATCAGCGCCAGAATGAATATGGCGTTGGCAAATTTGCTGCTGCTCATAGGTACGGCTTGAACTCCGCAAGCCATTCTTTTGCTATCATTTCCCATGTATAGTATTTCTTGGCCCTTTCCAGGCTGTTGCGGCTGAGCCTTTGCCACTCTGTCTCATTTGACAACACTGCCTTAAGCTCTTTAATGAACCTGTGTTTGTACCACCATGATAACGCGTTCCCGGGAATGAGCTTTCCTGTGACATTGTCGAGGACGGTTTCTTTAAGGCCAGCGAGCGCTGTTGTGAGAACAGGTACTCCCGCTGCCAGGGCCTCAATGGTAACAGTGGGGCAGTTCTCCTCGAAGTGGCAGGGATATGCCAGCAAATAGGTCTTCAGGAATTCCTTCGCAAGTTCCTGCGGCTTCACATTGCCCATGTTATGGACCCCCGGCTGTTTTGTTTTATCAAAGATATGCTTGTACTCAATATATGCCGAACCTTTTGGCTGCCCGTAGAACTCATAATCACTATAGACGTAAAGGGTGAGATCAGGGAAATCCTTTCTCACTTTTGGAAAGATATCCAGCAGAACATCCAGCCCCCTTGTAGCTTCGCTTACATAGATAAGCCGGTTCTTTTCTTTTTTAATTTCAGGATGGGCATAATTTGAAAGATAAATACCGTTCCTTGTTAAAAATACCTTCCCGCTGGCTATATTGAAGTGTTTTATGAACGTTTCTACCTGCCATTTGCTTTTAAATATGTATTTATCGATCCTGGCCTGAATTTCTTTGCCTGACAGGTTCCGGTTGCCGCGGACTGTATATGCCCCGTCCGTAAGGTAAGTTTTTACGTCCGCATTTATGTCATTCAAGAACATGTCCGGATTTGTCTGCGCGATGAATATCTTCGCCCTGTTCTTTCTGTTGAACGATGCAAAATCGTCGCAGTTCATGAAATTCACTTTATTATATGTACCGGGGGCGCTGCATTTTGAGAAAACGACAACGTCAAGGCCCAGTTTTGCAAGCTCCCTTGCGATATATATTTCCGACGATTCGGTCCCTCCTATGGGCCGTGTCTCGGTTGAGTCTCCTTCAAAGGCGCTGTCATGATATATGGCTAGATCTGTCATTTAATTCCCAACATTTTTATAACACTGATACCTTATCCATAAAAGCATTTTTTTCAATAATGACCGCTCCTGGGGAACGGGTTCCATGTGGCCGTTCCTGAACTCTTTTATTAGGTCGCGGACGCCTTCATACATGCCGGGTTTGCTGCAGTTGCAGAACATGATGACCTTCAGGCCATGTTTTGCGAATTCCCTTGAAAGATATATTTCCGATGTTTCTGTGCCTCCCAGGGGGCGCGTATCAATGGAATCGCCTTCAAAGCTGCTTCCGTGATGTATTAATATGTCAAACATTGGATCGCCTCTATTTCAGTATAATTCCATATAAAAGATATCTTAAAAGGAATGTAAAAGGATTTATGCGATAAGGAGGCTCCTCGTATCCTTTTTGGAATTCCCTTATAAGATCGCGTTTCGCGAGAGGGTGACCTTTCATTATCTGCGGATGTTTTCCCTTGAATATCTTAAGCTTTTGTCCTCCGTGGTAATGGATACCGGGTGCTTCTTTGCTTCGTCTGGCGTTGATCTTATATACGGCATGCCTGTTCTTCCAGTTGAATTTGCAGAAAATATTTTCATACCATTCATTGGCAGGTTTTCCGTATAACGCCATTTTCTTCCTTATATTGTAGATATAACCATAATGGTAGATTGTGACGGTCTTTCCGCTCAATATCCTGCAGTTAAGTTTTTCATATGGAATGCCGCTTGCTGTGATCATGGTGTTCCTCCTTATAAAGCGGCATCCGGGGCGTGTTCGGAAGATCCTGGGTGGTGAAAGCTCTTTAAGGTAAAGCCTAAAATTGAAGTAAAAATTGTGCCAGTACATCTTCATCATGTCGCTTTTTGCATCGCTTTGAAGTAATTTCTTGAGCCTTTTAATGTCCTTTGCTTTATAGATCTCATCGGCATCCACGGTAAAATACCAGTCGCCATCATTGCAGTACCTTAAAGCCACATTCCTGTGCTCATGTTCCTGCCTGTTCATATGGAAAAGCCGTATCTTGGTTTTCGGGTCAGGGTATTTTTTTATTAATTCAACAGTCCTGTCGCAGGACCTTAATCCGTAGATCCTTTGCCTGTCGAACGATCCCTCAACTATGATTATCATATCAGCAAAGTCATATATGGAATCAAGGCAGTACTTGATAAAAGGCTCAGCGTTATAAGCTAATATTGAAACGATTATCCGGCTCATTTTATTGCCAGTATCTCCTTGTCGTTGATCTTGTATTGCTCCCTGTTCCTTTTTATCTTTGGCAAATATTTTAACGCCTCAAAAAAAGCAAGCAACCTGTTTCTGTCATTTAGAAGGAAGAACAAAAGATTGAACGGGAGCAGCAACATATGAACAATTAACAGGGAAGGATTCGAGATGTTCTTCCACGTGAATACAAAAGAATTCCTTTTGGTTATAATGCTCCTATTCCTAATGTTGCCTGCCTCCCTGTCGATCGTGTAGCTTTCATTATGGTAAATCACGCTCTTTGGCTCATAAATGAACTTATAGCCGTTTTTCCATGCCCTGTATCCAAGATCGGTATCTTCCCACGTGAAAGGGCAATAGATCTCGTCAAATCCGGAGAGTTCAAGGAATTTCTTCCTGTCATATGCGGCATTGGCGTTATAATGTGTGTATCCCTTCTTTTCCATTACTTCAGGGGTGTTATTGTAGAAATGCGTGCCTGCGTCGATAAGTCCGAAATTGAAAACTATCTTATTCTTCCCACCATTAAAGCCTACGCCGTTGAATTCCATCTGTTTTGGGGAAACGGCAAAGACCGAAGGATCGCTGAAGTGAGATAGAAGCGGAGCGATAAAATTGGGATCAACTTTAATGTCATTGTTCAGAAGTATAACGATGTCACTACCAAGCTTTGGAATAAGTTCATTGTAAGAAAAAAGCACGCGATTTTCTCTGGTGATCTCTATTCTGACATCCGGAAAATTCTGCCGGACATAATCAATGCTTTTATCCTTGCTTTTATTGTCCAGGATTATCACCTGGCAGGGGACAGGCGATCTTTTCGCGGCTTCAACTATAGAGGGCAGGCAGAGCGGCAGTATTTCGGCGCCGTTATAGTTCAGTATTATGAGATCAACTTTATTCACTTGCATACTTACCCCCTTTGTCCTCACTTTGTTCGGACATCTCCCCCTTATTAAGGGGGAGATTGAGAGGGGGTTTTGAAAGTAGCTTGTCATAAAGTGTTTCTATCTCGTTCGCCACCCTGTCCCATGAGAAATTTTCCTCCATATACTTTCTGGCGGCGCGCCCGAATTGCTCGCGTTTTTCAGGCGAATCAAGCAGATATGTTATTTTATCGGCTATCTCGCTGCTGTCCTCGGGATCATCGAGGAGAAGGCCGGTCACGGCGTCCTGTATTATTTCCGGGATACCACCGCGACGGCTTCCTATCACTGCCAGGCCGGATGCTGAAGCCTCCGCAAAAACAAGCCCAAAAGCCTCGTCCCATATGCTCGGGCCCACAAATATATCGCCAAGAAGAAAGATGTCCTGGATAAGCGACGGCGGGATATAGCCGGTGAAGATCACGTTGCCGAGCAATCCGGCCGCTATATCCTTTAGCTTTCTGGCAAAAAGGTCCTTTGCCTCAAGATTATCCTTGTCGCCTCCGGCAATGACAAGTTTTGCGTCAGGGTGTTTGATGATCACCTTCTTGAACGCTTCCAGAAGGAAATGAACTCCCTTTCTCTCCCTTAATGCTCCGGCAAAAAGCACCACTTTGCTGTTCTCTAGATTGTAATGCTTTTTAAGGTCTTCAACCCTGTAACTTTGTTTCCATAACGGCCGGAATTTCTCCAGGTTCACGCCGTTTAATATAACGTAGCTTTTATTCTTGTACTGAGGGTATTTATTGGTTATTTCAAAATCATAAGTGAACCTGCTCACGGCAACGTAAGCATCGATCGACTCAAAAACATCAATGGCCTGCTTTTCTGAAAGCGTATCCGCGATATTCTGGTTGTGTTCATGAAGTATCAGAATATATCCTTTGCCAAGCAATTTTCGTAGTACAGGCATATATAAGGGCCTGTTCCTGACGTGAACGATCTTAATGCCAAGTTTCTTGATGAGCTTTGAGGCCTTTTGCAGATAACCCTGACCGATCAAATTTTCGACCAGACATGTCCTGATCCTGTATTGCCATACGCCTTCAACCTTTTCGATGTCCGGATGGCCCGGCATGTGCGACGAAAACACGTAAGGCTGATATTTCTTGAATCGTTTTGTTGCTTCTTCAACGCCTGTCTGGGTGGCTCCCTGCTTTGGGTGGGGATGAAGCGACCCTTCGGGTAATATTGTGGCAGCCGGGATCATTTCGCCTCATGACATTTCTTTATGCTGGAAGCGATCTTTTTGATCGTCTTTTCGGTAAGGTTCCATGATGAAGGAAGGTAAAGGCCGGTTTTCCATAGTTTATCGGCAACGGGGCAGGGGACGGACCTGAATCCTTTTAATGACATAAGCACAGGCTGCTGGTTCATTGGGCAGAAGAAAGTACGGCTGTCTATCCCGTCCTTATAAAGGTGTTTCATCAGCGCGTCGCGGCTGGCCCTGAACTTTGGATCCACGGTGATCGCGTACATCCAGTACACGTTCTTTGCCCAGTCAAGTTCGGCCGGCAGGTTCAAGCCCGGGATGTCTTTAAGATATTTATTGTATAACTTGGCCACTCTTCGCTTGTTCTCGATTATAGTCTTGATCTTTTTAAGCTGCGCCAGACCCATTGCCGCCTGATAGTTTGTCATCCTGAAATTGTACCCGGCATATTCATGGCGGAACCTCGGCTCGGTGAAAGCAAGGTTCCTCAAAAGGCGCGCTTTTTCAGCTAAAGTTTTATTGTCGGTAACTATCATCCCGCCTTCACCAGTAGTGATGATCTTATTTGCGTAAAAGCTGAAAGCACTTGCGTCCCCGAAACTTCCGGTCATTTTTCCCCTGCATGTGGCGCCGTGGGATTCCGCGCAGTCTTCGATCACCTTAAGGCCGTGCTTTTCCGCGATCTTCATCAGCTTGTCCATATCCACCGGGTGGCCGTATAAATGTACCGGTATCACGGCTTTTGTCCTTGGAGTTATGAGAGAGCTGATAAGATCAAGGTCCAGGTTCCATGTGACATTTTCCGAGTCCACGGGGACGGGAATGGCTTTATTGTGCACCGCGGCGAGCGCCGTGGCTATGTTCGTGCTTGATGATACAAGTATTTCATCGCTTTCGTTTATGCCCATGGAGGCTACAGCAAGGTGTAAGGCTGTTGTGCCGCTGGTTGTGGCGATGCCGTACTTGCATCCTACGTATTTCGCGAACTTGTTCTCGAACTGTTCAAGCGCAAGGCCGAAAGAGCCGGATATTTCCCCTCTTTTCAGGGCGGCTACAACGGCTTTTATCTCTTCTTTGCCGATTATCGGCTCAAATACGGGTATCATATTTCAACCTTGTCATTTTCATCTCCGAGGAACGGCCCCTGTTTGACGCTGATGCATTGCAGGTCTTCAAGCGCCCGCAGAGAATGAACGCCGTTCATTAAAAGGACAGCATCGCCCTTATCAAGAATGGCAGTATCGAACAATGTCCCTTCGTCATTAAAGAAGTCAATGGCGGCCTTTCCGCGCTGTATAACGAGTATTTGCTGAAGGTCGATGATGGTCCTCTTGATCTTTTTGTGCGAATGAGGGATTTCCTTGAATCCTTTTTTATGGGCCAGAAGTCCAAGCTGCATCGAGGAATCAGCAGGAGAGAAGAAAGTTGTCTTTTCAACCCGGAGACTCTTTCTTATGATCTCGGCGTACCGTTTCCCGCCGTGCTCGATTATTTCCGTTAAACCTCGATTTTTCTTCGAGTGTCCTTTTTGTCTTTCCATACGTCCTTCTCATCGGAGATCTTTGTTTCCCACAGCCATTTTTTGCCGTGCGTTTCAAAGTCCAGTATAGTGTTCTTCAGCCCTTCCATGATATTCACCCGTGGTTTCCATCCGGTGGCACGCCTTACCTTTCTTGAATCGCATTGAAGCCTGGTTACATCCAGGGGCCTTAATCTGGCAGGGTCAATATCAATGCTTATTTTTTTGTGCCCCATTAGTTTGCCGATCATATTAGCGAGCTGTTCAACGCTATAGTCCTTTCCGGTCCCAAGGTTGAAGGCCTCTCCTTCTGTTCCCGGCGTTTTCATAAGGGCTATCGCGCCCTTTGCAGCGTCCTCCACATAAGTGAGGTCCCTTCGTGCTTTTATGTTGCCCAGCTTAAGCTTATTGCCCTTGCTCAGCTGCGTTATCAGCTCGGGGATTATGTAGGGCTGGGTTTCCCTTGGGCCGTAGACATTGAACTGCCTCAGTATAACAACGGGGATGTTCTGTTCATGATGAAGGGTATAACAGAGGCGGTCCGTTGCCAGTTTGCTTGCCGCGTACGTTGAAAGCGGGAAAGTGGGATGGCTTTCATCCATTGGCACGGTTATTGCGGAGCCGTACACCTCTGAGGTGGAATACTGGACTATCTTCTTAATGCCCAGATGCTTGCAGGCAAAAAGAACGTTAAGCGCGCCGTTGGCGTTCACCTCGAAGAACCTCATGGGCCTGTAATAACAGTGAGGGATATAGGGCTCGGCAGCCAGATTAAACACATATTCCGCGCCGCTTTTTTTCAGTATGTTCCTGAAGTCCTTGCTGGTTATATCGCCTTTTATCACCTGTATCCGCTTTTCGATACCTTTCAGGTTCTTCATGTCGCCGGAGCTGAATATATCAAATACTATTACTTTTGCGCCTTCCCTTAATAGTTCCCTTACCAGGGTGGAGCCAATGAAACCCGCTCCCCCGGTCACCATTACTTTTTTCCCTCTCAGATCAAGCTTTTTCATATTTTTCTATCAGCTCCTTATAAATATTTTCCAGTTTTGCTACCTGGGAACTTGAGTCCAGTTTTTCTGCCATTTCCCTGCCTATTATACCAAATTTCGTGATTAATTCAGGGTTTTCTATAAAAATATCCATTTTCATGCTCAGGTCGTCGGCATCCCGTTCCCGCGCGATAAATCCTGTTCTTCCGTCAAATACCAGGTCGCTCTGTGCCTGTCTGGTCACAATTGCAGGCATGCCTGATGCCAGAGCTTCTATCAAGGTAACATTAATGCCTCCTTCGGCATCTCCGCTGCGTGCCACCACGCTGGGAGACATAAAGACATCCGCCCTGTCAAGTTCAGCTGAAAGATCGGGCACATAGCCGAGCATCTTGATGCGATCTTCCATGCCAAGCATTTTGATCTCCGAATTGATCTCATTATAAAGAGGCCCATCGCCGATCACGGTCATCCTTATATTATTATGTTTCCGGTAACTTTTTGCGAAAGCCCTGACCCCGTATATGACGCCTTTTTTCTCGACAAGTCTTCCGATGTAAAGGAAATTTATTTCTTTGCCAGGCGTCCTTTTTTTGAATTTGAACTTGCTCATATTTATGCCGACCGTGAAAGGCACTATTTTTTCCGGCGGGCATCCAAGTTCGATCGCGCGCTCACGCATCACGCTGGAATAACCCGTGAAGAGATCGCCGTGTTTGAAAAGCCTTTTTAGCTGGAGGCGGTACAATGGATTCTTTGTCAGCTGGTATATGTCCAACCCGTAAAAGCTGGTTATGATTGGTATCCTGAAGTATTTCTTGAACTGCAGGGCGTAGTTGCCCATATAAGCAAAATGGGCATGGATCAGCTTGATGTCCAGCTCTTTTATTAGGCCCCGGAAGTATCGGGACCTTCCGAAAACGCTCCTTATCGATTCCTCCTTTTGTTTAAGATAGGGGAGGGAAGAAACCGAATAAAGGCTTTTAACCGGGAACGCTTCCGGCTTCCTTGTTAAAAGGGTGAACACCACCGGCTCAAAGATCTTCATGTTTCGTATCTGTTCATATATGAAGGTTTCCGAGAAATTCAGGTATTTAACCGTTAAATGCGCGATCTTTTTCATATTATTTTGAGCTTACCTGTACAAATAGGACATGATAATATTTGATATTTTTTTGGAAGCCCCGGGACGACCCATCCTTTTAATGCCGGCTTTGCCCATTCTTTTCATTCTTTTCCTGTTATGTATCAGATCAACGGCCTCTTTTGCAATCAATTGGGATCTTCTTGGGAGCAAAAGCAGCGAATTGCCCAGAAGTTCTTTCTGGCCATGTGCGAACCTTGAGTTGAACTGGGCTCCTCGCCCCGGGAAAGCGATCACCGGGATGCCAAGCCCCGCTGCCTGTTCATTCGCGGTGCCGGCAAGGCCGATCACTATTGTTGATCTGGCAAGAACTTTGTTAAAGTCCCGCGATATTTCGATCTTCACGCTATCGGGTTTCTTTATCTTTTTAAGATGTGAAATATCCAGCGTTCCCGGGAAAGACAATATGAACCTGATCTTCTTATCAAGTTTTCGGATGTTCCAGGCGATCTTATAAAAGTCCTCGATATTCTTATACGCATCCTTCCTTGTCCCCGGCAGGAATCCTATAGTCCGGATAACCGGATAACCGGATACCCGGATACCCGGGACACAGTCCATCATGGGATTCCCGACAAAAGCGGCATTGATGCCAAATGCTCGTAAAGATTTCGCTGTCTTCTCATCCCTTGCCAGGAGAAGCTTGCAGTATTTTTTGAGAAGCCATTTTTCTGCCCAAAGATAGTTGAAGCCGAGTTTTCTGTAATATTCCGATTTGTTCACCCCGACAATGATAAAGCTGCAGCCCGTCAGCATTGAATATACGATCGGTACACCATCTCCAACGCCAACGACAAGGAAATGTTCATACAGGTTTTTCCTTAAGGTTTCGATCTGCGAGATAGTATTGGGAATAAGCCCGGAAATGAGGTCTTTTAATAAGTATCCGTAATTCCTGAGACCGAATCCTCCGCCGGGAAGCAGGTTCTTAGGGCCGATGACCCTCACTTTTAACTTCCTGAATATCCTTCCATCGCCAACAACCGGCATGACATCGATCTTCAGCTTTTTATGGTTCAGTTCATTTATTATCTGGGCTGCCACGAGGTCCTCTCCGTGGCCGTTGGTTATGAAAAGAACGCGTTTCATATGATCGTATTTAATCCTTTTCCTTGATCAAGTCAACATAAATATCAGCGATTTCCCTGGCATGGATCGAGATGCTCTTGACCTTCGGCAGGTTTTCGGTGAATTTTTGAATGAGCACTGGATCATGGATGATCGAACAGATCTTTTCTCTGAGGTCTACTTCATCATTTGGCCGGAAAAGCAATCCATTGATGTTATGCTTGATGTATTCAGGGAAGGGGCCGCTGTTCGATGCAATAACAGGGATCCCGGCGGCAAACGCTTCGTGTGCGGCAATGGAAAAAGTCTCTTCAAAGATCGAAGGAACGATCAAGACATCAATATTGTCGAAGACTTCATTCACATCCTTGAAGATGCCAAGGAATTTAATATTGCTGATATTTTGATAGCCTCTAATACGTGATCGTTCATCTTTTGATCTTAAGTCGCTGCCGTAAAAATAGAGTTCTGCCGGATCGCCTGCGAGAGAGCTGAAAGTTCTTAGAAGCAGATCGGCGCCTTTGTGAAAAAGAAGACCGCCCATGAAGCCGAATCTAACGGTTTTACCTGCGGAGTAGGGCTTCTTTTTGATCTTGCCATAATCTATGCCGTGAGGAATGACCATTATTTTGTTATTTACATACAGTGAGTATATTTCTTTAACGGAATTTGAAGGGGCGATCAGAAGATCAGCTTTTTCCAGTTCCAGTTTCGCATACGCAAGCCTCATTTCAAGGATCCTGCTTGTCGTGAGCCCCCTGATCGTGTTCATCAACAAAAGAAAGCGAGAGAATATAGCGGCCAATACATTACCAAGGCCGTAAGCGAGGGCTTCTTCAATTTCATCGCGATAGAGGCCGTAAAAGCAGGGAGCGCAATCCTTTGACATCATTCGGCAGGTGTTTTGTGATTTTGAAGCGGGCGTCCTGCTTATATACGTATATCTGTGATACTGTGTGCAGATGAATCCGTAATCATGCAGTGTCACAACCACAGGTATATGCTTGGCATTTACAACGCCGATGATCCCCATTGAAAGATAACCAAGATTGTGCACATGAACAATATCGGGCTTTTCAGTTCCCAGGATCCCTTCAAATATGGTCTCGATATCTTTGTCCCTTACATAAAATAGGGGATCTTTCAGAATGTTCATGAATGGGGTATGGTTGCATATTATCCTTATTAACTTGATATTCCCGTATTGTTCCTGAACCACAGAGTGATTCTTTAACATAGGGTCCTTATGGGCGAAAACAATAATTATATCATGTTCCCTGGATAGGTTCCCGCATAGATCATTGATATATTTTTCCGTGCCGCTGGAGCCGGAGCTTTCCGGTGCGAACTTTCTTGTGACCATGATTATTTTCATTGACTATTTCCCTTTCAATGCGATTAAAAGAGGCGCAAGCAAGGCGGTTTTCCCGGCCCTTATAGCAGCATTGATTATACAATCAAATAATCCGGGATTGATCTTTACGGCATTACACAGCATTTCTTCCGCATATTTGATGTCATTTCTTTTTAGAGAGTTTACGGCGCAAGTATAGTAATCCTGTTTTTCGTCCCTCTTGATAAGAGACAACAGCTTTCTATCTATCTTAATGGTAAGAGCCGGGGATTTAAGGAATTTATTGAACAGATGGAATATCTCATTTGGTTTTCTGCCCTTTTGTATGGACGTTGCACTCGACTGTTCTTTATATCTCCTGTATTTGAACAGCTTTTTATCAATAATTATTACGGGAGCTTTCACCATGATCCTGTAATGCATATCATGATCAGCCGCATAACTGAATTCGGTGGTAAATGGCCCGACCGCATCATATATTTTTTTGGGAACCATTGATGTCGGGAATAAAAAGCTGCAGCGTCCGCATTCAAGGAATGATAATAGTCCCATATTAAAATCGATCATATCGCAGTGTTTCAATCTTTCATCAAGAAAATATTCGCCTATGATAGCATCGTTCTCATCTATCATATATGCAGCAGTGAACACGGCTCCAAGCTGCGGATGACGAATGAACTCCTTCACTTCTTCCTCGACAATTGTCGGCTCATACATGTCATCAGAATGATAAAGTGCGATAAGGTCGCCCTGGGCCATATTAATCAGCTTGTTGTAATTTTTTATGCCGTAAAGATTCTTATCATTGCGAACTATTTTGACCTTTGGCCCCGCATATTCCTGCGCGATATTGTAGCTGTTGTCTGTGGATGCGTTGTCAGAAACAATGACCTCATGATAAGGGTAGGTCTGATTAACTATGGAGTCAAGCGCCTTCCTTAGGTATTTCTCAGCGTTATAAACCGGAACGCAGATACTCACTTTTGGATCCATCAGTTAATGCATTCCTTTATTATGGTGTTCACATAATTATCGGCAGAAAACTTATACATCATATCACTTTTAATGAATTCTTCTATGTTTTCAATATAGCCCATATATTCTTCTTCCGGCAAGCCCTTTATAAAAGCGTACAGGTCCTCATGGGTATTGAACCTGCGCTTATCAATGAAGGCATTTTCCGGGACGAAGTCTTTAATGTTAGGCGCTCCCAAGTATATGGGGATAGTGCCGGCGAACAGGCAGTCGAATATTTTTTCCGTGATATAACCATCGATATCCCGTGCGTTCTCATAGCAGATCGAAAATCTGTATTTTGAGAATGTATCTCTCTTTGACTTTACCTCGCCCTTATAGCTGGGATAATATTCTTTGTCCAGCTTGATCCTGAATGGCTTGAACAGGCACAGAAATTTAACGGGCAGGCTGACTGAGGGGCGCCTGAATATTTCGGAATCCCATCCTCTGCCATAAAGGTCAAAGTCTTGGGGGTGATTATTCTCGAACCATCGTATTATCTTCCGTCTTTCGCCGTACAATTCCCTTGGATCGGAACTGTTATGGTTGCCCGCGATCATCGTGCAAAGCCCGGTTCTGTTGGTGAGCGCGAACTTCGTGATAGCCGGCATTTTGTTGGGCAAATAGAACTTGATGTATTTCTTGCCGTCCACCAGAGGGGCATGCCAGGTAAATACTTTTTCAAAATATCTATGTTTGTCCTTGTCCCAGTTGTCAGGTATCGTTAATTTTGATTCATTTATGAAAAGATACAGTTTTTTGCCCATTTTGTGCAGCTGTTCAATGGTTTTGCCCCCGGGCAATGTTGAAAGGGAGGGCATATCAATAAAGAGTATGGATCGATATTCCTCTATCGGGTGGACATCCAGGGTATTTATATCAACTCCCAGTTTACTGAGCTCTTTTTTTAATAGAACGGACGGATATTCCAGGTTTTCGCCATGAACATAGGACTTTGGATCAAAGATCGCATTTGCCTTGTTGTATATGTTATAATGGCTGTGTATCCCGACCTGGGTGTTATATTTCATTTGCATTTAAATTTATCATTCCTCTTAGATATCATATAAACCAAGCCTGGAGATCATATTTTTCCATGAAAGATCCATTGAGGTCAAT
>Ga0315291_10000888_pt1 | contig 40017 bp, 31 predicted proteins | sample YL17G12_20_MG_FD_203070 | JGI IMG/M metagenome (GOLD analysis project Ga0315291, IMG submission 203070) | Sediment microbial communities from Yellowstone Lake, YNP, Wyoming, USA - YL17G12_20 | ecosystem: Environmental > Aquatic > Freshwater > Lake > Sediment | place: USA: Wyoming | collected...
AGGAAGGAGGTGCAACTACTGACAATTGAACGCCGCAAAGACCATAACCGCGGCTTGATGGAGCTGGTCAGCTCGCCAAAAGTGTACGCTTACCAAAGTGTCCCATTTCGCTGATTGCCAACACTCCTATACTGTGCCGAACACCGTAATCAGGTTCAGGCTCATTCCAAACGTAGTGCCTACATATGTCATGGCCAATACAAGCAGGCTATCGAGGACAAGTCCCACTTTCACTTCAGTTCATACGTGTTGGAAGATGCGATCACTGAGGTCGTAGTCAAACAGTGCTCTTATCCCAAACATGCATCCGACATCTTGAAGAAGATTGAAGGGGAGCGAGAGAACTGGATGACTAGGATGGCAGATGCACAGAAGACCCGAAGGAAGTTGCACCAAGAGATAGAGAACCTCAAGAATGGCCTTCCCATGGCTCAAACACAACAAGAGGCGGCCTACTTCCTGGATGGGATAAGAACAAGAGAGCATACGCTTGCAGAGCTTAACGCTGAGACACAGCACTCCAAGAAGGATCTCCTGGGTGCGGCTGAGATTGCCGTGGTGCGTGACTTCCTAACCAACATCTTCAACTATTGGGATAGACTGCCAAACACCCTGAAGAATCGTTTCTTGCGGCTGATCCTTACAAGAGTTGATGTGACTTTCACGAAGGGTGATTCAACCATTGGAGTGGTCATTCATTGGAGAACGGGAAGGACAGAGCAAGTGCTTATCCATTGGCAGAGTCCTTGGATGGAACCGGATTGGAACGATGAACAGGAACACGCGCTGAGTGCTCTGTGGCTCGATGGCAGTGTGGCAGACATATTGAGAGCCATACCTGGTCGAACCTGGCCCTCTATTAGAGGCAAGGCTCAGAGGTTGGGCCTAAAGCGTCGAGTTCGCTGGAATACAAAGACCCGGTATGCTATATGGCAAGCGTCTGAAGAATCATTGATCAGAAGGTTCTTGAATGGTGAGTTGTCAAATAGCGAGGTTGTTTCCCTAACAGGCAGGACACCTAGGGCAATTCGTGCGAAGGCATCAAGAATGGAGTTGGACAGAGGGTCAAGCAGGCGAATAGCAGTATCATGGACAGTTGAGGATTCATTGCTTTCCAGCGACTGTTCTCTTCATGCTCGTGGCCGCCATGAATCCCTGCCCCTGCGGATTCCACGGCGACACGCTGAAGGAATGCCGCTGTTCTTTCAGTGAGGTCACCCGCTACACCAAGAGAATCAGCGGGCCATTGCTGGATCGCATCGACATCTTCGTCGAGGTGCCCCGGGTAGAGTACGAAAAGCTGGCCGACGAAACCGTGGGCGAGATTTCGCAGAAGGTCCGGGCACGGGTGGAGGCGGCGCGCCAGGTCCAGCGGGAGCGATTCGATGGAAGAGGCGTGGCCTGCAACGCCGATGCCACTGCGCTAGAGGTGAGGGAGTTCTGTCAGGTGGAGCCTTCCGCCCAAAGCCTGCTCCGCACGGCCATGAAGCAACTGTCGCTGTCTGCACGAGGTTTCCACCGCATCCTGAAGGTGGCACGGACGATTGCCGACCTCGATGGCGCCGGTACGATAACGACGCAGCACCTGGCGGAGTCCATACAGTACCGGCCAAGGAGCCTGATGTAAGAGAGATAATCTGCTTCAGCGACTTCGAGACATTGAAAAGACACGGCGAATCTGAATGAGGGGGTATGTTAGGTGAAGAATCATCCTCTTTGGGCTGGCTCATGATCCTGGTGATCTTCGTCATTCAGGTACTGCTGTCATCTATCATCCTGTGGCTGGCGATGAAGATCACCAGGGTTGGTGGATCGTTTCTGGCGCTGGTTGCCGCTTCGGCCATTGCAGAGGGTGTGGCTTTCATTCCGTACGGCGGCACTCCGCTCTCCCTTATTGTTCTGATTCTGTTGATCTGGAGACTAACGGCGGCGGATCTCTGGCCTGACACGATACTGGTCGTCATTGTGTCTTGGCTCCTGACGCTGTTGGCGGGGATGCTGCTTTTGGGCCTGTACGACTGAGCCAAACAACAAGCTGGCCGCCGAAGTGCTAGAGGACATAGCCAATGAGGAGCGCGTGCATGCCGGTGAGTTCCTCAGGCTTCTCAAAGAGCTCGCCCCCGACGAGGAGAAGTTCTGCGCCGAGGGCGCGAAGGAAGTCGAAGGGGAGATCAAGAAGCTGAAGAAGGGACAGGCACGATAGGAACACAGCATCTGGCAGAGGCCACACAGTACCGGCCAAGAAGCCTGGCGTAGCGCATTCTCAATGCGATCCCCAAGATTGACTTGGAGGATTCGGTTGCTCTATACTCCCCAGGAACTAGAGCCACCGCACTGTACCCATCTCGCGTATTGCGCACCAAATCTGGAGCAGCATAGTAAGTTGTTGGACGCTTGTGCTGGGGCTGTTGTCCATCTATGAATCCTTTCGAACTTTCACCAACCCAATTCGAAGAGCAAGTACGTCGTATCCTCGAAGAGGAATCCGTGGGCTTGAGCGACTTCCGCTCCTCCCATCTCGAGACAATAAAAGGCCCCGATGGCGACTACGTCTTCGACGTCACAGCCCGCTTTGGCGCCCTAGGAGCTAACTTCCTTGTCCTAATCGAGTGCAAACGTCAGCGGAAGCCCATTGAACGAAGTGTGGTTCAACTCCTCTACGACAAGCTGCGGGCAGTCGGCGCGCAGAAGGGTATGGTGTTCTCGACAGCTCGGTTTCAATCAGGTGCCACTGATTTCGCACAAGCGCACGGAATCGCCTTGGTTCTTGTTGAAGACGGCAAACTATGCTACCAGACCAAAGCCTACGATGAGCCCGTCCAATATCCGCCTTGGATTCCGCAAACTGTTGGACTGCTGGTCACCAACACCGATGAGGGAAACGAGCAATGTTCGCGGCTGGGCGCCGTAGGTCCGCCCGAATGGGATCCAAAGAGCGAGGGATTCCTCGGCGAGTACTTGCGAGCTTGAGCTCGTAGGGGGCTCGGCCTACCGCCTGCTTCTCGATGGTTTCTGCAGCACTCCCCATCAATCGGTTATCAGAATGCCCATCTACGACGCGGTGATCGGTTTCCTGGCCAGCTTCCGGATTTCACGCCGCAAGATCAGAGTGGTATAGGCCAATCGCGTGCTCAGAATGCCGCTGAGGTTCTTCATGACCACATACCCCATATGGTCATTCTGGTCGAGCAACTCCATCAGCGCCTTCCCATCCAGGCAGATGACACTGGCCTTCTCCACGCATCGGGCTGACCCTGTTCGCTGATGAGGCGGCACCAAAGCCGCCCAGCCGAAGACCTCGCCCTTCTGCAGGGTATGAATGACGGTCCTTGGCGCGTGCTCGCATATGGCGATCTCGATCTGAACCGCGTCGTTTCCTCTCTCCAACATGAAGACGTCTCCAGCCGGAGTGCCAGGAGAGAAGATTTTGGCGCCGCTCTCATAGGTACGCCTGGTGCAGAGCCCAGCGATCTCTGCCAGTTCCGCCTCATCCAAGCCCGCAAACAGATTGAACTGCTTTAGATCGTGGACTGTAACCATGCCACACCTCCTCCTCCAAGAACGGGACTTTGGGTGTCCCTGCGGCCTCTGCCCGCATTCTAGTCACCCCCGGCCATTGTGTCAATACGCCTGATCAGCCCCCTTGATCCCCCATTCTTGGGGGGATAGAGAAGAGCGCAGAGGGGCTTCGCCCCTCTGCACGCCCCGATGGCGCGCGCGAAGCAGAGCTCTCCCATGACGCGCGGACACCTCGACGCCCCAGGTGGAGACGGGTCCCCGCAGCCACTTCAGAGAGCCCCCAGAGGATGTGTCACGCCCTACCGCGCTTGAAACGGCGCCGCAACTCCCGTAGTATCAGGAAAGCATCTGGCCGGAGGATTCAACCCAAGTGAAGCGCTATCCCCTGATTGAGGAAATCTCCACGCTATTCAGCGCCGCGGAGGCCTTCAGCCTCTTCCACCAGGAGCCCTTCGTTTTCTTCCTGGACAGCGGCATGGATCCGGCCAAGCTGGGACGGTACTCCTTCATTGGCCGCGATCCGTTCCTGGTGCTGAAGAGCCGCGGCAGAGAGTTGACCTTGCTGAGCACAGGTCAGGAAGAGATAGGAACCGGCAATCCCTTCAGAGCGCTGGGCGACTTACTGGAGAGATACATCCTCGAGCCTGGCGGGGCGCCCACGCCGCTGGTGGGTGGGGCGGTGGGATATCTCAGCTACGATCTGTGCCCTTTCATCGAGAACGTGCCTGACAAAGCCATCGACGACCTCCACCTTCCGGAATGCTGCATCGGCTTCTACGACGTGGTCATCACCTTCGATCACCTGGAGCAGAAAACATACATCGCCTCCAGCGGCTTCCCCGAACAGGACGAAGACCGCAGACTGAAGAGGGCCAGAGAGCGCCTGGAGCAAGTGAAAGCTGTCCTGGAAAGGCATCGACGTGGCTTGTCCCGACAGTCGGCACCCTCGAAAGAGAGCAAGCGATCCTTGCCGAATGAAATCTCTGGAACACCTCTCCGATCCAACTTCACGCATGACGAGTACATCCGCGCGGTGGAAACCGCCAGAGAGTACATCACCTCCGGCGAGATCTACCAGGTCAACCTCTCCCAGAGATTCGAGGGAGGTCTGACCACTCCCCCGTACGATCTCTACCAGAGGCTGCGCTCCATCAACCCGGCGCCTTTCGCCGCCTACCTGAACTGCGCCGAGGTGACTGTGCTCAGCGCCTCGCCGGAACGATTCCTAAAGCTGGACGGCGATCGGGTGGAGACACGCCCCATGAAAGGCACGCGCCCCAGAGGGCGCTCGCCTGCCGAAGACGCAGCGCTGGCCGCAGGGCTGCAAAGCAGCGTCAAAGACAGGGCCGAGAACGTGATGATAGTGGATCTGGAGAGAAACGATCTGGGCAAAGTCTGCCGCATCGGCACCGTGAGCGTCAGCGAGCTCTGCACGCTGGAGGAGTATGCCACGGTATTCCAGCTCACCTCCTGCGTCGAGGGGCGGCTAAGCGGAGGCAAGAACCGGATCGACCTCCTGGAAGCCTGCTTCCCCGGAGGCTCGATCACCGGCGCTCCGAAGATCCGGGCCATGGAGATCATCGACGAACTGGAGCCCACCAGGAGAAGCATCTACACCGGTTCCATCGGATATCTGAGCTTCAGCGGCCGGATGGACCTCAACATCGTCATCCGCACCATCCTGGTCAAGAACGACAGGGTATACTTGCAGGTAGGCGGCGGCATCGTCTATGACTCTGAGCCGGAGGCGGAATACCGGGAGACGCTGCACAAGGCCAAAGCCCTGTTCCAGGCGGTAAACCTGTCGCCGCACGTGGCCGCAGAGGTATGATGAGTGAGCCAATGGAAGCGATAGTCTATCTCAACGGATCTCTGATGCCAGTCTCACAGGCCAGAGTGTCCCCGCTGGACCATGGTTTTCTCTACGGCTACGGGCTGTTCGAGACCATGAGGGCCTATGGCGGACGCCTGTTCCGCCTGGATAAGCATCTAGCCAGGCTGGAACGCTCGGCGCGGGCGTTGAACATTGATCTGGACGGCATTCCCAGTCTGGATAGGGCGCTGTACGACACTCTGAAAGCGAATCAGTTGTCAGATGCCCGCATCAGGCTCACCGTTTCGCCCGGTGAAGAGGATCTGGCCCCAGGCGTCCCAGCCAAAGGCGAGCCCACCGTGTTCATCGTTGCCAAGAATTATGCGCCTCCATCAGAAGACCTCTACAACCGCGGGTTCACGGCCATCGTGTCACGCGTTCACCGGAGCACGCGGTCGCCTGGTTCAAGCCTGAAGTCCCTGAGCAGCCTGGACATCCTCCTGGCCCGTCAAGAAGCCGCCATGTTCGGGGTCGACCACGCCATCATGCTCAACGACGACGGGCTGGTGGCCGAGGGAAGCAGCAGCAACGTCTTCCACGTCAAGAACGGCACACTGTTCACGCCTGCAGAGCACTGCGGCATTCTCCCGGGGGTCACCCGCGAAGTGGTGATGAGGGAGCTGGCACCGTCGCTCGGGATAAGCACCCAGGAGGTAGATATGGCTCTGGTCGACTTGCTCGAAGCTGACGAGGCCTTCCTGACCAACTCCATGATCGAGGTGATGCCGCTGACCATTCTGGCGGATCGGAGCGTTGGCTCGGGTCGCCCCGGCGCCTTGACTGAGCGATTGATGAAGGCGTACAAAGCATTGGTCGAGCGGAGTCTGAGCGAACACAGAAGGACGGGCGCACCATGAGCGTAGGGCTGGTCTACGACCCGATCTATCTGGGGCACGAAACCGGAGATCACGTGGAGAATGGCCTACGGGTGGAGCGCACTATGGAGCTGCTGAGTACCAGCAAACTCACGAGGCAGCTTGTGCCCATCGCTCCGGAGCCGGCCGCCATGGAGGACCTGCTGCGGGTGCATTCCGCCCAGCACGTCGCGCGGGTGGACCGATCAGCCAGTGGGGGAGGCGGGTGGCTGGACGGCGACACGATGACGTCGCCCGGGTCCTACGAGGCCGCTCTTTACGCCGCAGGAGGCGTGGCCAGGGCCACGGAAGAAGTGATCAAAGGCGACGTTGAGAGCGCCTTCGCGCTGGTCAGACCGCCGGGACACCATGCCACTCGCACCGACGCCATGGGCTTCTGCCTGTTCAACAACGTGGCCATCGCGGCCAGGGTCGCGGTGCAGAAACACGGCCTGGAACGGGTCCTCATCGTCGATTTCGACGTGCACCACGGCAACGGGACGCAGGACATCTTCTACGCTGATGCGCAGGTGGTCTATGTATCGACCCACCAGTATCCCCTCTACCCCGGCACAGGCAGAGTGGAGGAGGCAGGTGTGGCCGGAGGTCGCGATCATACCGTGAACATCCCGCTGCCGCCGTGGTCCGGCGACAGGGAGTACCTGCTGGCTTTCGAGCAAATCGTTGTTCCGGTGGCGCGCCGCTTCCAGCCCCAGATCATTCTGGTCTCCGCCGGCTATGACGCCCACTGGGCCGACAACATATCCTCGATGCAGGTGACCATGGGCGGGTACGCCAGGATGGCAACGATACTGAAACAACTAGCTACGGAGTTATGTCAAGGTCGCCTCGTGTTCGCCCTGGAAGGAGGCTACCACCTCCAGGCTCTCGCCCATTCCGTGAAGGCGACCATCGAGGTGTTGCTCGGCCTGCCCGCCGGTGCGGACGATCCTCTGGGACCTCCGCCGCACGGCGGCAGCGCTATTGATATAGGTCCACTGCTTCAGCGGATTTTGACGACGCACGACCTGTGACAGTGTGCGAACACAAGGAAGTCGAAGTATTGGCAACAGCAAGAGAAGCCGTCAGAGCGACAAGTCTCTTCCTGAAGTCTAGGGGTTCACAGAGTTGTAGGGGCGCACGGCCATGCGGCCTCATGGATGGATGGGGTTCTTGGGTCTTGAAAGCGAGTGTAGAGGCAGCGATGTCGGGTTTCGCCTCTCTGCCGGGGTCTGGGGTGTCCCTAGGTACCAATTTCCCATCCCCCAAGATCGAAGATCCGCCTCAGGAGGAATGGGGGATAAGGGGGTTGAAGACCGACTTTTCGGACAGCTTGTCCAGACCGCATGTTTGGTGGATTCCGTGTCAAGCACAGAATGACGTATTTGCTGCTATTGCGAGGACACTGCACTAATGCCAGCCGATCATCACGAAACCTTCCCGGTGCGCTACTGGGAGTGCAACGCACTGGGACACCTGAGCAGCACCAACTACTTCCGTTGGATGCAGGAAGCGGCCTTCAGTGCATCAGCAGCAGTGGGCTACGATTGGGCACGGTACCGCGAGATGGGAAACGTGTGGCTGGTGCGGGAAACAGACATCAAGTACCTCAGACCGCTGAAGTATGGTGACAAGGTGGACCTCAAGACGTGGGTCATGGACTTTCGCCGCCTTCGTTCGCGGCGGGCGTACGAGTTCACTTCCGCTGAGACTGGGCAGCTGGCTGCCCGGGCCATCACCGATTGGGTCTACGTCAACTCGGACACGCTGCAGCCGGTAGTAGCACCGGAAGAAATGCAACGAGCATTCTTGCCAGAAGGACAGCCCAATGACGTCCCACCGCGTGAGCGCTTCCCGGCAGCACCCTATCCTCCGGCAGATGTCTTTTCGATCAGCAGGCAGGTGGAGTGGCGCGACATCGATATGATGTGGCACGTGAACAACGCCGTGTACCTGGCATATGTGGAGGAGGCGGGAACGCGTTTGGCCGAAGCACATGGCTGGTCAATGGAGCGCATGACGGAGGAGAAGTCGGCTATTCTCACCAATCGTCATCGGATCGAATACCGCCAGCCGGCCAGGATGGGCGACGAGTTGGATATCGCCACCTGGTACTCCGACACAAAGCGAGCCACCGCGCTCCGGCATTGCCTGATCCGCCGGGCGGAAGACGGAGCACTGCTAGTGCAGGCGCAAGTGCACTGCACGTGGGTCGATCTGAGAACGGGCCAACCCATCGGCGTCCATGGCGATCTGTTGAGGCGATCCGCATCCGATCCAACGGTCGACCTTTGACACCTCTCGTATCTGAACATACAATTCAGACGGGCCATCAGCAGAACAAGCCCAAACAATGACGTTGGGTGCTTCCAACCAGCAACCACCATCAGAGATCACAACGCATGGAACTGAAAGAACTCGGTTTTGATCAATGGTTTCAAGAGAAACAAGAGGTGTTGCAGAAGCCTGACTGCAGCGTCGCTCGCGTGACCGCCGTCAACAGAGACAGCTACCTCATCAGGAACGAAAACAGCGAAGTCCTGGCTGAACTCGCCGGCAGCTTCCGATTCGCCGCGGAGTCAACCATGGACTTTCCTTCCGTAGGAGACTGGGCCTTGGTCCAGTACTGCAACTCCGATACCTTTGCCATTATTCATGGCTTGTTCCCCAGGAAATCAACCTTGCGACGGAAAGCAGCCGGCAGGAACATCGACTACCAGATGATTGCGTCCAACATCGATGTTGCCTTCATTCTCCAATCATGTGGTTTCGATTTCAATCTGCGCCGGCTGGAACGATACCTGGTGATGGCCAAAGAAGGCCGCATTGAGCCAATGCTCCTCCTGACTAAGACCGACCTGGTCAGCCCCGAGTATCTAGAGCAAAGGATCTCGGAGGTTAAACAGTCAAACCTCAATTGTCGAGTCATGGCGCTCAGTAACAAGACCGGCTTCGGGCTGGACCAAGTCCGCCAAGTATTGGAGAAAGGCAAAACGTATTGCCTGCTTGGCTCATCAGGAGTGGGCAAGAGCACGCTCTTGAACCGTCTCGTGGGCCGGCATCTGTTGGAGACAAACACGGTCCGTGCCACAGACGGGAAGGGAAGACATACAACGGCGCGCCGCCAGTTGATCGTCCTTGATCAAGGTGCCATGCTGGTTGACACCCCCGGAATGAGGGAATTGGGCAACATTGGTGTCAGCGAGGCGATAGAGGAGAGCTTCTCCGATATCACCGAGCTCTCGAACGGTTGTCGGTTCACGAACTGCACCCATACCACGGAGACTGGCTGTTCGCTCCTGGCGGCAGTTGAGAATGGGGTACTGAGCCATGAGCGCCATCAGAGCTATCTGAAGCTGCTCAAGGAATCTGAATACCACGAGATGTCCTACGCCGATAAGCGCAAGAAGGACAGGAAGTTCGGGCAGTTCATCAAGTCCGCCATGAAACAGCACAAGAAGAAGTCGCTGTAGCATAGGGTAGCGTGGGCAGAGCGAAGCTTGCCAGTCGCCATTGTGGAAGTCTCCACAACTACATCCGCTCCGGCACGCTCATGCCCATGAAGGACAACGTGCGGGCGAAGGCGATCCTGGCCGCGTCCACCAGCTTGAGCCTGGCGGCCGTCAACTCCACCTCCTCCGAGACCACCCGGCACTGCTTGTAGAAGCTGTGAAACGCCGTGGCCAAATCCTGAGCGTAATACGGCAGGTGATGCGGCTCCAGCTTGGTGGCTACCGTCTCCACCACCTCGGGCAATTGCAGCATCTTGCGGATGAAGTCCAGCTCCGCCTCCGCGGTCAGGAGAGCTACGTTCCCCTGAGTGAAATCGATGCCCTTCTCCTGGGCCAGACGGAGAATGCTAGAAATGCGCGCATGAGCATACTGAACGTAGTAGACCGGATTGTCCGACGATTCCTTCTTGGCCAGATCGATATCAAAGTCCATCTGGCTGTCAGCCGAGCGCGACAGGAACACGAAGCGGCAGGCATCGACGCCAACCTCTTCCACCAGATCCCGCAGAGTGACCAGATCGCCGCTGCGCTTTGATATCTTCACCTCGACGTTGCCGCGCTTCAGCATGACCAACTGAGTGATGAGTATTTCCAGCTTCGCCGGGTCGATTGCCAAAGCACCCAGCACCGCCTTCATCCGGGCGACGTGACCCTGATGATCGGCGCCCCAAATGTTGATCACCCGGTCGAAGTGGCGCTCCTGGAACTTGTTATAGTGGTAGGCCACATCAGAGGCAAAGTAGGTGGGCACTCCGGTCGTGCGCACCAGAACGTTGTCCTTGTCCTCCCCCAGTTCGGAGGAGGCAAACCACACCGCCCCTTCCCTCTCCACCACATGGCCCTTCTCCCGCAAGATGGACATGGCCTTCTCATATTGCCCGTCCTTCTCATAGAGGCTCTTCTCGCTGAACCACGAATCGAAGCGCACGCCAAGAGCCTCCAGGTCAGACCGGATGAGGTCCATGACCTTCTCTAGCCCGATGACTCCTATCTCGGCCAAGGCTTCCGGCTCAGGCAGCTTGAGGAACCTGTCACCCTTCTCAGTGATGACCTCTCTGGCCATATCGACCACATAGCTGCCGCGATAGCCGTCCGCCGGGATCTCCGTCGGCAGGCCCAAGACCTCGCGGTAGCGCGCGTACAAGGAGCGATGGAAAGCAACGATCTGGCCGCCGGCGTCGTTGACGTAGTATTCCTTCTCCACCCGGTAGCCGGCCGCACTCAGTACGTTGGCCAGGGTATCGCCCATGATGGCCCCTCTCCCATGCCCCACGTGCAGCGGCCCGGTGGGATTGACGCTCACAAACTCCAACTGCACCTTCTGGCCGTGGCCCAGGTCGATGGCGCCGAAATGCTCACGTTCGGCACGGATCACGTCGACCTGTTCAGCCAGCCAGTCGCTTCTCAAGGTGAAGTTGATGAAACCGGGGCGGGCCACTTCTACCTTCTCCAACTCCGGAATGGGCCGAATCAGCGGAACGATATTCTCGGCTATGCTCAGCGGGTTGGCCTTGGCCACCCGGGCCAGCTTCATGGGGAAGTTGCTGGCATAGTCGCCATGCCCGGCACCCTGGGGACGCTCCAGCATAACCTCCGGCAACGCTACCTGGGGCAGCAGCCCTCGCTTCTGCGCCTCCGCCACAGCTTCTTCCAGAAGTCGAGTGATCTTGCGTCTAACCATATAGTCTGTTCATTGGGAAGTCTGCTGAAGCGTTCGGTCAGCTAGGCTCCCGCTCCTTTCCATTGTCCTGATGAGTATTCAAGTGTAAATGATACCTCATTTCTCACTTGAGGAATCGAGCCACGATTGCCTTCGTTTCCATGGCCCAATGCGTGTGGCTCATCAACCCCCTTTGATCCCCCATTCTTGGGGGAGCGAATGGAACGCAGAGGGGCTTCGCCCCTCTGCACGGCCCTGTGGAACAGGGCCGCATGCTTGGCCTTGCCATATCATTCCCGCGCAGCCGGGAATCCAGAGAGGGAACAACCCGGCACGGTTCATCTCTGACAAGGGCGCAGCACTCTGTGCCTCCATGGCCACGGCCAGTATCCTACCCGGACTCGCTGCCCGCCCGCCAGACCCGCGCCACCTCTTTGGCCAACAGCCGATGCTCCGGCCGCTTGAGACCGCGATCGCTCTCGAGCAATCGAATGGCCTCACTGCGGGCCAGCTCTAGAAGAGCCACGTCTGACAGTTTGGCCATGCGCAAATCAGGCAAGCCGCTCTGTTGAGTGCCAAAAAACTCACCAGGACCGCGCAGCCGGAGATCCTCCTCCGCCAGCAGGAAGCCATCGCGGGTTCGCTCGATGATCCTCAGGCGCTCCCGTACTTCAAAGGACAGGGACTCTGACAGCAGGAGGCAGAAGCTCTTGTGCTCTCCCCGGCCCACCCTGCCGCGAAATTGATGAAGCTGAGACAGGCCGAAGCGATCGGCCCCCTCTATCAACATCACCACCGCATTCGGCACATCGATGCCTACTTCAACGACCGGCGTAGATACCAGTATGTCAAGTTGTCTGTCCTTGAAGCTCCTCATGGCTGCTTCCTTCTCGGCGGACGACATGCGACCGTGCAGCAGTCCCAGGCGCAGATCAGGGAATATCTCTTCGGAGAGCCGCCGGTATTCGGCCACGGCGGCCTTGGCCTCAATGCTTTCAGACTCCTCAATCAGCGGGCAGACAACGAAGGCCTGTCGCCCCTCGCCGATCTTGCGGCGGACGAAGTTGTAGGCCGCTTGCCTCTGCGCCGGCTCCAGCCACTTCGTTTCGATGGCCACCCGGCCCGGAGGAAGCTCATCGATGACCGAGAGGTCGAGATCGCCGTACAGCGTCAGGGCCAGAGTGCGCGGTATGGGCGTGGCCGTCATCACCAGGACATGGGGATTGGCCCCCTTCTGTCGCAGAGCGGAGCGCTGCAGCACGCCGAAGCGATGCTGTTCGTCCACCACCACCAGCCCCAGTCTCTGGAACTCCACGCCCTTCTGGATCAGGGCGTGAGTGCCGATGATCAGATGTACACCGCCTTCAATGGCTGCCTTCTGTATCTTGCGCTTCTCACCGGCCTTGAGGCTGCCGGTCAGCAGAGCCATCACAAACGGATAGGGCGGCAGAGAGCGGAACTCCAGCAGAAACCTGGCATCCCCATCAGAGACCGTCGCCGACCTCGCTTTCAACCCTCTTGATCCCCCATTCTTGGGGGCACTCGTGTAGGGGCGAGTTTGAAACTCGTCCCTACGGACACCCTCAGACTCCCGGCAGGAAGCATCCTGCATCTCTTCCGAGGCACCGCCATCGGGCGGCCCAAGTCGGGAGAGCAGACCGGAGATCGTACTGAAATGCTGCTCGGCCAGAATCTCAGTGGGTGCCATCAGAGCACCCTGACATCCATTCGCCGCAGCCATCATCAGGGCGGCTGTGGTCACCACAGTCTTGCCACTGCCCACATCGCCTTGCAGCAGGCGGCTCATCGGCCTCGTCTGGCTAACGTCAGAGAGAATCTCCTTCAGCACCCGCTCCTGGGCTGGCGTGAGACGGAACGGCAGACTGTCGCTGAATCGCCGCAGCAAGGCAGCATCGATCCGGAATCGGGCACTGGCTTCGGTCTCCTGCCATTCCAGCTTCCTGGCAGCCACACCCACCTGGATCAGGAAGAGCTCATCAAACGCCAGCCTTCTCCGGGCCTTGTCCTGGCTCTCAGGAGAATCCGGGAAATGGGCCTGCTGGATAGCCTGAGACAATCCCATCAGCGCGCAGCGACTCGTCACGTCCTCAGGAAGGTGATCCACCAGCCGGGGTGCCCATCCGGAGACAATGGTCTTCACCAGTCCCCGCACCGTGCGCGGATACAACCCCTCCGTCAAAGGATATACTGGAACCAGCATGTCGGTGTACGAGACGTCTTCCGATTCCAGGAGTTCCCATTCCGGCGACTCAAATACCCTCTTGTCCCTGTAAACGCCGACCTTGCCGAAAAGCACCAGGCGAGCGTTGGTGCGAAAGCGCTTGGCCAGATACGGCTGATTAAACCACACCGCCCGGACGTTACCCGTCTCATCACCCACAATGGCCTCGGTGCCCGGCCTTCCTCCCAGGTTCACCTGCCGGGCCTCCCACACGGTGGCGACCAGAGTCTGCTCTCCACCCACCTCCAGTTCCGATATGCACCTCTGATTGCCGTAGTCCATGTGGCGATGCGGGAAGAAGTAGAGCATGTCCCTGATGGTCCGGACTCCCAGCTTGGCGAACCTGGAAGCCGAGCTGGGGCCGATTCCCTTGACAGCGGTGATGGGAGAGTCCAGAGAGATGCCAGGTGCCAGTGGTGGTTGCCTGACCGGCGAAGGTTTGGCAGAACGCTTCTTCTTGACAGGGCTTTCCCTGGCGGAGGGACTTCCGGTCAGATGCTGGCGCGTCTTCTCCGCCCACTGCCGGCGCTGTTCTCTGGTGAGAGCCGCGTAGCTGAAATCCGGCGAGCAGATTCGGGAAGCAGGAGAGGACTCGCCACTGTCCTTGGCTTTACTGAGGTAGACGCGAAGGTAACGATCCAGCCCGCCCACCACCGCCACATCCTCATAGCCCTTGGATCGCTCCAGTTCGAGGATCTTCAGTAGCGCCTCAACGTGCGGACCTGACACTGCCGTCGTTCGCAAGCTGACCCTCATTGTCCCAGGTATGCTGGAACCTACTGCCGATGCGGAATCCGCAGAGTGGGCAGCGTGAACCTCTTGGCCTTGCCTTCCTTCTCAGCAGCCTTCCCCGCTTCGCCTATACCTTCCCTTACAGCTACCACCAGTGTCCCGGGGCCGCCGTGTACCCCCAGGGCTGAACCAAGACTGGCAACGACCGGGCGACTTTGTGGAGAAATCGACCGTATCCGCTCGGCCAAGCTCTCTGCTTCCTGAGCAGCGCCGCTATGCACCACAGCGACGTCCTCAATGGGAAGGTGTCTAACCACACACTGGCAAAGTCGCTCCATTCCCAAGCTGCGAGTACGTGTCACTCCACACAAGCGTATCCAGCCGTCCTTTGTCTCCAGCAAAGGCCTCACCTTGACCAGTGAACCCAATAGTCCCCCACCCTTGCCCAAACGTCCACCCTTCAGGGTATACTTGAAGGTCTCCAGCATGGCCATGCCGTGAGTCCGGGGGATGGCACTGCGCACGGCCTCCACGACCTGATCGATAGCCTTCCCGCTTCGAGCTTCCTTGGCCGCCAATATGGCCATGAGGCCCAAGCCCATGGTCACCGACTGCGAATCAATGACCTCGACACGGCTCTTCCCTCGAAACGAATGCTTGCCCGTCATGGCGGCCTCGTAGACGGCACTTTGCTTTGAGGTGACTGTAATGCAGACGATCTCGCTGGATTCCTGGGACAGCCTGTTGTAGGCGTCGGCGAAATCCCCGGGTGCAGGGGAGGAGGTGGTGGGATGCACCGGTCCACTGAGCATCCTCTGGTATATCTGTTCAGGAGTGATGTCCACCCCATCCCGATAGGATTGGCTGCCGAAGTGCACGTATGCCGGAACGACAGTTATCCCCATATCTCTGGCCAGTTCCGGCGGCAGGTCCGAGGTACTGTCAGTCACTATTCTTACCACAGCTTTCTAACCTCCCAGCACACAAACGCCGACAACGCGCGGTCCGGTATGGACTGCTACCGCGCTGCCCACCATAGACGCATAGATGGGTTTACCAGGGTAGAGAGCGGTCAGCCGTGAGTGCAGTCGATCTGCCTCATTGGGCGCGGCGCCCTGCTCCACCGCCAGGCTCGACACGTCAACAGACTCGCTGACGAGATCGCACAACCGCTCCAGAGCCTTGCTGCGACTACGCTCTCTGCCCAGCGGCTTTATCTCTCCATCCTCCAGCCCCACGATGGGGTGCACCTTAATCGGCGATCCCAGCAGCGACTCCGCCTTGCCGATTCGCCCCCCCATCCTCAGATACTCCAGCGTCTCAAAGCAGACATATACACGGGCCCTAAGAGTAGCCCCCTTCACCATCTTGACGATCTGCTGCAGGCTAAGCCCTTTCCGTGCTTGCTTGGCGGCTGCTATCGCCACCAGCCCCAAGCCCATGGCCGCCGTCCGGGAGTCGATCACCTCCACATGGCATTCTTTCTTGGTCCGTCCGCTGGCCCTCAATGCAATCTCATACGCGCTGCTGAACGACGAAGAAAGATGGATTGACAGTATTTCATCGGTCTCTTCAGCCAGTCTGTCATAGACTTCGCTGAAATCCTTCATCTTGGGGGCGCTGGTGGTAGGAACGGTGCGGCTGGCAACCAGCTTGCGGTAGAACTCATCCGTTTTCAAATCCGCCCCGTCGCGGTACACTTCGGTCCCGAAGCGCACGTACATGGGCACGATAGAAATCTGGAGATCCTCGGCAACCTCCGCCGGTATGTCGGAGGCGCTGTCCGTCACAATCCTTACCACAGACTGCCCTAAGACGTTACTCTACAGAGGCAATGTAGTTGTAGTGCGGCTGGCCTCCGTAGACCAACTCCACTTCCAGATTGGGGTGCTTCTGACGGATTCCCTCGACTACCTCTTGCGCCTCGGAGCGCTTGGTGGCCTTGCCATAGTAGATGGTGACTATCTCGCTCTTCTCCGTGCCCAATCCCTCAAGGATATCCAACAGAACCTGGGCGGGTTTGTCACCAGCAACTTTCAGTTCACCATCTACAAACCCGATAGCCTGACGGTGCAGAATCTTCAGATTGCCGATCTTGGCCGGGCGTACTGCCCGGGTCACCTCGATGGTCTTCACCGCCGACAGGGCGTCCTCCATCACTGCGGCGTTGGTCTTCAAATCAGCATCGTAGTTGAAGGCCAGAAGCGCAGACACCCCTTGAGGCACGGTCTCTGTAGGGACAACCTTCACCTTCTTGGAGGTCAAACCACGCACCTGCCTGGCGGCAGGAATAACGTTCTTGTTGTTGGTCAGGATAATCACCTTGTCCTGCGGTACCGCTTCCACCGCTTGGAGCATCTCCCGCGTACTGGGATTCATCGTCTGTCCGCCGGGAACAATCGCGCTTACACCCAAGCTCCGGAAAACCTGCCCCAGACCATCCCCCGAAACGACCGCCACCGTGGCAATCTCGGGCGGCGGAGCCTGGGCCTTGACCATCTCCGTGTATTCCTTGTGCTGGTCATCCATGTTCTGGATCTTTATCTCATGAAGAATGCCCAGAGTGGTGGCCTGGCGCAGCACCCTGCCGGGGTCAAACGTATGAATGTGTATGTGAACCAGGTTCTCGTCACCAACCACGATGAGGCACAGCCCCTCGTTGGTCAGACTCTTCTTGATCTTGTCCGCATTCAGCTTCTTGTGGCCCTCCAGGACGAACTCCGTGCAGTATCCGAAAGGTTCTTCCTTATCGGTCATCAATTGCGGGAATTTGGTGACCAACGGAATGTTGCTGGGAACCACACGCGGGCGACGGACTTGCATGGTCTCAGTATCTCCCTTGAGGTGCAGCAGAGCGCCCTCAAACAGAACATAGAGCCCCTGGCCACCCGCATCCACCACCCCCGCTTGCTTCAGAATAGGCAGGAGAGTGGGGGTATTGGCCACGGATTCCCGGGCAGCCGCCACCGTGGCTTCCATGATCGGCACCAGATCATCGGCTTTGGACGAAGCATCCTGGGCAGCATTGGAGGCATCCCGGGCCACTGTAAGTATCGTCCCTTCCACCGGACGGGTCAGGGCCTTGTAAGCTACGGTTGATCCTTTGGCAAAGGCCGCGGCAAAGTCCTTGCCGCTGAACGAATCGTGGCCTTCCAGCCCCTGCGCCAGGCCGCGGAAGATCTGGGACAGAATGACGCCGCTGTTCCCCCTGGCTCCCATGAGAGCACCCCGGGCCATGGCCTGGGCCACTGCGCCGGCGTCGCTGTCAGGAGCGCGATAGGCTTCCTCCAGCGTGGATCGCATGGTCAGAAGCATATTCGTGCCGCAATCGCCATCCGGCACGGGGAAAACGTTCAGGGCATTGATGTCCGGAACGCTCTTCTCCAGCCAAGACGTGGCGGCGGTAAACATTTCCCTGAGGTCTTGACCGCTATACGCTGCCGTCCCCGACCCCTTCTCCACTCGCGGTTCTTGCATATTCTCCGTTCTCCCTGTATTATCTTCTAGTAATCTTACATCAAAGACTGTGTTTATCAAAGCATTGAGGTAGTAAGAAACCGTGGCAATGTGCGAAATCTGCGGGAAGACAAACCAAACTGGTCACAACGTGAGCCACTCGAAACGCCGCACCCAGCGCACCTGGGCGCCCAATGTGCACTCCGCCGTGCTGGTGGTAAGCGGGAGCAGGAAGAGGTTCAACGTCTGCACCAGGTGCCTGCGCACAAATCAGAAACATAGTCAGTAGCCACCACCTCCGCTCTTCACCAGACCCTTAGCCCTGGCGAGCTGTGCGTCCACCTGCTCCGGAGCAGTGCCTCCAACTGCGTTTCGCGCTTTGATCGACGATACCACGCTGACATCCAGGACGCCGGCATCAAACAACGGCGAGAACTGCCGGTACTCACCCAAATCCAGTTGATTCAACTCCTTGCCCTTTTCAACCGCATAGCTTACCAGCTTGGCTACGACTGAATGCGCCTGTCTGAAAGGCAATCCCTTCTTCACCAGGTAGTCGGCCACATCGGTAGCCAGGATGTAGCCCTGGCCGGCAGCCTGACCGGTGCGCTCGGCCTTCACCTCGAGCGTCTTCACCATGCCGGCAAACACGGCGAGGGTGGACAACAGAGTGTCCACAGTGTCGAACAGGCCCTCCTTGTCCTCCTGTAGGTCCCTGTTGTACGACAGAGGCAGTCCTTTCATAGTTGTCAGCATGCCCATCAGGTGACCAATGACCCGCCCCGTTTTGCCCCGCCCCAACTCCGCCACGTCGGGGTTCTTCTTCTGAGGCATGATGCTGGACCCGGTGGCATAGGCATCATCGATCTCGACGAAGCCGAACTCCGCCGAAGACCACAGCACCAACTCTTCCCCCAGGCGCGATAAGTGCATCATGGCCACACTGGCGGCCGCCTCGTACTCGATCACGAAATCGCGGTCGGAAACGGCATCCAGGCTGTTCTGGCTGATCTGGCTGAAACAGAGCTGCTTGGCCACAAAGGCGCGGTCGATCGGATAAGGAACGCCCGCCAGCGCCCCGCTGCCCAGAGGCAGAACGTCCGTGCGCTTCAGACAATCCTGGAATCGCTGAACGTCCCGTTCCAGCATCTCGAAGTACGCCAGCAGGTGATGGGCCAGAAGGATGGGCTGCGCCCGCTGCAGGTGCGTGTAGCCCGGCACCACCACATCCTTGTTGGCCTCAGCCACATCCAGTAGTGCGCTCTGCAGGCCTCGCAGACCGCTGATGGCTTCGGCAATGGCCTCTTTGCAGAAGAGGCGCAAGTCCACGGCCACCTGGTCGTTTCGGGAGCGAGCCGTGTGCAGCTTGCCGGCGACGTCGCCTATCTTCTCAGCCAGCCGGGCCTCGATATTCATGTGGATGTCTTCCAGTTCCGCCTTGAATTGGAACCTGCCCTGCTCGATCTCCTCGCGTATCGCCACCAGGCCCGTGCCAACAAGCTCCGCCTCTTTGTCCGTGATGATGCTCTGCTTGGCCAGCATCTTGGCATGAGCCATGCTGGCGGCGATGTCGTGTTGGTAGAGGCGCTGGTCGAAGGGGATGGAAGCTGTGTACCACTGGACCAGCTTGTCAGCGTCCTTCTGGAAGCGACCGCGTATCGTACTCATATCCTATTAGTCGCCAATATTACCATAAATACTCAACTGCGCAAGAGGGGGGGATCAACGTGCTCGGGGTTGGGGCGGAGCTACCGCGATGTTGGCCACCGTTCGAACTCGTCTCTGGCCATGACGGTCAGCACCACGGCGGCAATGCCCAGAGAGAAGATGGGGAAGATCGCGGCGATGGCTCCAACAAATGCCATGGCACGATTCTTCCCTCGCAGAACGAGAACGCCGCTGACTATAGCCAGTATGCTGCATACTACCGCCGCCCCTTCCATAATGAACGAACCGGAATCGGATTCGAAGCCGAACTCCTGTCCGTACACGCCCTCGGCCAAGAACCACAGTGCCGCCGCGAAGAAGTAAATCGAGAGCACGGAGAGAATACCCAACCAACCGGCCACAATGTCGAGAGTCCCAGCAGCGGTGCTCAAACGTCCCCTCTTCAGCGGCTGCCCACCCGCGAGGCTGGCTCCACAACCGGCACAGAACGCCGCATTCTCAGTCGTTTCCTCACCACACTTCGGACAGAACAAGTCTCACCCTCCTGTGTCGATGACGGATTCGCCCGCACTAGGGCGCCGGTGCCTACTCGAACTCGTCCCTGGCCATGACCGTGAGCACCAAGGCAGCTACACCCGGGATAGATGATGTCACTATCAGGGCAATGGACCCGATGAGCGCCATGACCCAGCTTCTCCTTCGCAACGCGAAGATGCCGCCGACAATAGCTAGCACGCCGGGGATCAGCATTACCAGCGGAATGAGCGCCAGGAAGGGTGGCACTTCATCACTCCCGGCCATAATAAACAGGAATACCGTCATGAAGAGAAGTGTGACAAGGGAGAAGCCGCCCGCCGCAATGTCGATGATCCCCGCGGCGGTGCTCCACTTGGTCTTCCTTACCGGTTGCCCGCCCATGAGGCCGGCGCCGCAGCTGGCACAGAAGGCGGCATTCTCAGGTGCTTCCTTACCACACTTCGAACAGAACAAGGGCCCCTCCTTTGTCAAACATGGATTCGCTGCGCGATCATGCGAAAGATGCCATTACGAGATTGTATCAGACCGACACCCGATTGTCTCGTGTCGAATCGAGAATAGGTCGGAAAACTTGCCCTGATCGGGGCGGAGTCCCCGTATTGCGGGCTTCGCTTCCAGATCTACCCGCTCTACTTCGGGCTCCTCAATGGCCCTCTCCCTTGACGGGAGAGGGCCGGGGCGAGGGTGATTCCTACTCTATCTTCTTCGTATCCGGCTGGACCTGCGACTGCACTCGGACGGGCAAGCCCCAGATATGGATGAAGCCGAGGGAGGCACTCTGGTCAAACTGATCGCCCACATCGTAAGTCGCCAGCTTGTGCTGGTACAGCGAATAGGGAGATTTCCGGCCCACCACGGTGCAGTTGCCCTTGAACAGTCTGACCCTCACCGTGCCCGTGACATGCCGCTGCGTGCTCTGCACATAGGGAATGAGATCCTGGTGGAAGGAGCTGAACCACAGCCCATTGTAGATCAGGCTGGCGTATTCCTCCGCCACCCTTTGCTTGAAGCGCAGTTGTTCCTTGGACAACGTCATGGCCTCCAGGGCCTTGTGCGCGGCGAAAAGCACAGTGGCCGCCGGAGCCTCATAGACTTCGCGGGACTTGATGCCCACCAGCCGGTCCTCGATGTGATCGATCCGGCCGACGCCGTGCATGCCGGCCAGCCGATTCAACTCTTCGATCAGCTCGACCCCACCCAGTTTCTTCTTGTTGAGCGCAGTGGGAATACCCTTTTCGAAGCCGATCTCAACATATAGCGGCTTCTTGGGGGCGTTCTGAGGCGAGACCGTCCAGGCATAGACCTCTTCCGGGGGTTCCGCCCACGGATCTTCCAGAACGCCGCACTCGACGCTGCGGCCCCAGAGGTTCACGTCGACCGAATACGGGCTGGCCACGGTAACAGGCACCGGGATGCGATGTTTCTTGGCATAGGCAATGGTTTGCTCCCGCGTCATGCCCCATTCCCGGGCCGGAGCGATGATCTTCAGGTTCGGGCCCAGCGCCGCCGTGGTCACATCAAACCTCACCTGGTCGTTGCCCTTGCCGGTGCAGCCGTGAGACACCGCGGTAGCCCCCTCCTTCTCGGCGACTTCCACCAGCATCTTGGCGATGAGAGGCCGTGACAGAGCGGTCGCCAGAGGATACACGCCCTGATAGATGGCATCGGCCTGCAGGGCCGGAAACACGAACTGGTTGACGAAGGTGTCCCTCATATCTACAACCAGCGCTTTGATCGCGCCTACCTTCAACGCCTTCGCCCGAACCGCCTCGAGGTCTTTGTCCGCGCCCACGTCGGCAGTGACGGCGATGACATCCATGCCGTACTCTTCCTTGATCCATCTGATGGCGGCCGAGGTATCCAGCCCGCCGCTGTAGGCCAATACTACTTTCTCTGCCATTTCCTTCACCTCACCAGTTCATGATTACCACAATATGTCATTCCCGCGGAGCCTGTCCTCGCGAAAGCGGGGAGCGGGAATCCAGGGCGCAGGGTGGGCGGTGCCCACCTCCCACTCATGCCAGCACACTCTCAAGACCCCTTTCAACCCCCTGGCCCCCATTCTTGGGGGAAGAAGAGGAGTAACTCGGGGACACCCCGAACCCCGGCAGCATTCTGCTGCACCGTTCTGCCGTGACCATGTAGGGGCACATCGCTATGTGCCCTCGTGCCAACCCTCTCCCTTCGATGGGAGAGGACGCAGGAGAGGGTGACGCACACAAATGCGTTGGACTCATCCGCACACGTCCTACCCGGCTTGCCTGGCCAGTACATCCCCCAATATGCCTGTCGCCTCATCCACATCCTTCTTGGTGATGATCAGAGGCGGTATCAAGCGAATGGCGTTGGGTTTGAGCTTGTTCACCAGCAAGCCCTTTTCGATGCAACCCAGCATCACAGGCTCCGCCATGTCCTTCTTGAACTCGACGGCCCAGAGCAGGCCCCGGCCGCGGACGTCGACAATGAAGACGTGCTTCGCCTTCAGTTTCGCCAGGCGGGAGCCGAGATGCTCGCCCACCCGCCGGGCATTGCCAGCCACGTCGTTCTCAATGATGTGCTTGGTGACTGCGTACGCCACGGCGCACACCAGAGGGTTTCCGCCGAAGGTCGAGCCGTGTTCGCCCACCTTGAAGACATCGGCCTTCTTCCTGGCCAGAAACGCTCCGATGGGTACGCCACCACCCATCCCCTTGGCCAGGGTAATTATGTCAGGTTCAATGCCATAAAGCTGGTAACCGAAGAGCGCACCCAGTCTCCCCATGCCAGTCTGTATTTCGTCCAGGATGAGCAGGATTCCCTTCTTGTCGCACCACTCCCGTACTTTCTTCAGGTAGTCCTCGGAAGGGATGTTGACGCCGCCCTCCGCCTGTATCGGCTCCAGCATCACCGCGCACGTCTGTTTGGTAGTAGCTTTCTTGATGGATTCGATACTGTTCGCCTCCACGTTCACGAAGCCGGAGGGCATCGGAGTGTACGGCTCCTGGAACCTCTTCTGTCCCGTCGCGGCTACCATGGCCAGTGTTCTGCCGTGAAACGAGTCGAAGGTGGTGATGACCACAAAGGCTCCGTCCAGATGCAGCTTGCCATACCGCCGCGCTAGCTTCACCGCGCCTTCGTTGGCCTCGGTCCCGCTGTTGCAGAAGAAGGCCTTGTCAAAGCAACTGTTATTCACCAGCAACTCAGCCAGTTGAAGCTGAGGCACGGTGTAGAAGTGGTTCGATGTCTGGGTCAGCGTCTTGCCCTGCTCAGCCAGTGCTTTGGCCACGACCGGATGGCAGTGCCCCAGGCTGTTCACCGCCAAGCCGCCGATGAAATCGAGGTACTCCCGGCCGTTGTCATCCCACACCCTGGCACCCTGCCCGCGCACCAATACCACAGGCATGCGCTGAAAGGTCGGCATGTAGTACTTCTTCTCGATCTCGGTCCACTTGCTCATTGTCAACTCCGTTCCACCATCCAATCCATTACCACAGCCTCAGTAGTCTCACCTTGCAGTTGGCTGCGAAGGCCGTCTCAACAGTCGCCTCTTTCAACCCGCTTGATCCCCCAATCTTGGGGCGACAGGAGAGAACGCAGAGGGGCTTCGCCCCTCTGCACGCCCCATAGAGTGTCATTCCTGCGAAAGCAGGAATCCAGAGAAGCCGTATGCCAATCGCCACTGATGTCAACCGTTTCCACACCCTGAGCCCATTTTCGATGATTGGGGGAACTGAGGGACACCCCCAAACCCCCCGCAGCATTCTGCTGCACCATTGTCATGCAGAGCAGCCGTAGGGTGGGTCAAGGCGAATGCCGGACCCACCATCGCCACTTAGGACAGGCTCCGCCACAACACCTCTTCTCAACCTCTTGGCCATCTTTGTCCAAGTTCTCATACAATGGTGGTCCCTTCCATCCCACCCTCTACCTCCTTGATCAGTGCATGGGGTACCCGGCCATCGATGATCCGCGTCACCCGAACAGTGGGCAGAGCCACCAGGCAGGCTTCGACCTTGGGGATCATCCCCCCCGAAGCCACCCCGGAATCTAGCATCGACTTCGCTTCCTGCCGCGAAAGCTGGGCTACCAGCTTCTTCGATCCGTCGAGAATGCCGGCCACGTCTGTAAGGAAGATCAGCTTCTCGGCGCCGAGAGCAGCAGCAATCTGCCCGGCGGCCGTATCGCCGTTGACATTCAGTATGAATCCATGGTCGCCCGCTTCCGGCGGTGACTGGTAGCTGAGCGGCGCCACCACCGGAATGAATCCGGCATCTATAAGTGCCTTGAGCACCGTGGGGTTGACCTCAGCCACATCGCCCACATGGCCCAATTCCGCGTCTTTGACCTTGGCTCCCAGAAGCCCACCGTCGATGCCGCTCAGTCCCACGGCCCGGCCGCCCAGGGCCTGGATGGCCGCCACCAGTTCCTTGTTCACCAGGCCCGCCAGAATGGCCACCACCACCTTGAGTGTCTCGGCATCTGTCACCCGCAGACCCTTGACGAACTTGGTAGGGATGTCCATCCGGTGCAGCCAGTCGGTAACCGTGTTGGCGCCACCGTGAACGACCACGGTCGGCACGCCCTTCTTCTGAAGCGCCACCAGGTCGGCTAAGGTGGTGTCGTGGCTCCCGAGGGTGCTGCCCCCGAGCTTGATGACGATGGTTCCAGCCAAGGTTTCCCGTATCCTCTAGTTCGTTTGAAGTAGGAACTAAGGATATCAGAAGCATGAGCCGATATCAAAGGGATGCTGTGTTCAACCCCCTTTGATCCCCCACTCTTGGGGGAAGTAAAGTGACGCAGAGGGGCTTCGCCCCTCTGCACGCCCCGACGGGTGACACACCTAGAGCGAAGCCGCGTATGGGCTTTATTCATCAAGCCCTTGCGAACACCCCCAAAACCCCGGCAGAAGGCTGCACCGATTGGCCTGCACTCATCACAGAAGGCGCTTGACAAGGCATCCCGTTTGGTAGTAAACCTCTCTTAGGACACACTCCGCTGTCGTGGTATCTTCGCACAATCCTTGCAAGAGTAAACGAGCCTTCGCTACAGCCTCACCTCTTTGGGCCAGTGGCGACAGTATTGTTCGATCCGGCTCCGGAGCAAGAATATGTTTCCCGCAACGGCTCTTCAAGACAAGCCATCCATCTTCGAGTACCTGAAGTCAGAGGTCTTTCCCGAGCTGGCTCCGCCTCCGTACGGAGACATCAAGATCAGGAGGCTCTCCTGGCTGAAGCCCGTCTTCCTCTTTATGGAGAGAAGCCGGCACATCGACGTGGTGGGGAAGTCATTCCAGCACTACTCCACACCGCTGGAGGAGGCTTGGGGACACGCCGAGAAGGAGTATCTCAACCTGACTGTGCTCCGGGATGAATTCGGCATGAACGATGACTCATACCAGGTGGTGGCGCCGCTGGGAAAGAACAAGCAGCTCTCGGCCATGCTGGTCATGGAGAAAGCCCCCGGCAGGCTGCTGGACTACTTCATCGCCGCCGCCGTCTATGAGCGGCGGTATGACACCCTTTACGACAAGCTGAGCCATCTGGCCCGGTTCTTTTCGAAGCTTCACGGCAACAGCCAGAGCGATCGTCCGGTGTCGATCGATGCCGCCAGTCAATACATGAACAAGATGCTCGATTCGCTGACTCGTGGACCATTGGGCGATTTCCAGAGGGACGCCATCGAGCACTACTCATCCCCCTGGTGGGACCGCCTAGGTACTCTGGCCGATAGACAGGTCATCGTTCATGGCGACGCCACTCCCACCAACTTCCTTTTCCACCACAGCAAGGTCAGCGGCATCGACCTCGAGCGGATGAAGTGGAGCGACCGCTGTTGGGACCTAGGCTTCATGGCCGCCGAACTGAAGCACCACTTCACTTGGCGCACCGGCAACAACTGGGCAGCCGAGCCGTTCATCGGCCACTTCCTGTGGGAGTACTACATAGACCATAGAAACCACGGTGGTGGCCAGTCTTTCTGCGATATCACCAATCGTATCCCAGTCTACATGGCGCTGGGGCTGCTGCGGATCGCCAGGAACGACTGGCTGGACCTGCCATACCGGAGAAACCTGATGAGGGAGGCCAAGCGATGCCTAAAATACGGGCTATCGTCTTCGACCACTACGGCACGCTCGTAGACATCTGGACCAACGAAGAAAAGCCGGAGGTCTTCCACTATCTGGCCCTCTACCTCCAGTACTATGGAGCAGATATCGACGCCGATATGCTGAGGTACGAACTCAAGTCGGAGAAGGCGAAACATCTGAAGTCCAGGCATGAGCGCTATCCCGAAGTGGATCTGGAGGTCGTCTTCAAGAACATTCTGACGAAGCACCACCTGGGCAATCCCTTCATGGCCGAATCGTGCTGTCGGCTGTTCCGGCTCTTCAGCCGGGAGCGGTTTCAGCTATTCCCAGACACCATGCCGGTGCTCACCGAGATGAAGAAGGCCGGATATCCCATGGCCCTGGTCTCCGACGCCCAGAAAGTCTTCGCCCTGGAAGAGTTGAAGATGCTAGGTCTCAGCCAGTTCTTCCCCTACATCGTGCTTTCCACCTATCTGGGATTCAGGAAGCCCGACCCCAGGATCTTCGGCATCGCTTACGGGCTGCTGCAGATTCCACCGGCAGAGGCGGTCTACATAGGCGACAGCCCCGAGCGGGACATCCAAGGTGCCAAGAGGAGCGGCATGCCGGTGATCCTGGTGAGGAATGCCAGGCGCAAAGACCAGGAGACAGAGGCCGATTTCTACGCCAAGGATCTCTGGGAGGCCTGGGAATGGATCAAGAAGAAGGATTCACGGTGATAGAGAGAAGCACAGTCGCTCTTACGTAGCGTAGGCGCTGTTGATGGTCACGTATTCGGCTGACAGGTCGCAGCCCCAGGCCACCGCCATCTCCTCGCCCAGGTTGAGGCACACCCGGACTGGCACCTCTTCACGCCTGAGCACCTGCCTGGCTTTCTCAGCGTCGAACGAAACCGGGCACCCCGCTTTGAGAAGGTTGACCTCATCCAGGTACAGATCGACTTTGGACTGATCGACCTCTGCGCCGCTGCGCCCCACCGCCGCCAGCACGCGGCCCCAGTTGGGGTCGGCCCCGTGCACTGCCGACTTGACCAGCGACGAGCTGGCCACCGCGCGAGCCGCCAGGCGAGCGTCCTTCTCACTGGCCGCCCCCTCGACCCTGACCTCGATCAGCTTGGTCGCCCCCTCACCACCCCGCACCACGCGCTTCGCCAGATAGACGCAGACCTCCTGCAGAGCCGCCTTGAAGGCCTCGGCCTCCGCCGTCCCGTCTTTGATGGGCTGGTTCCCGGCCAGGCCGCTGGCCATCAACAGGACAGTGTCATTGGTGCTGGTGTCGTTGTCCACGGAAATCATGTTGAAGGAGGCATCCACGGCTCCCCGCAGTGCCCATTCCGCCAGCCGGGGGTCCAGCCTGGCATCGGTGGTCAGGAAGCAGAGGAGCGTGGCCATGTTCGGGAAGATCATCCCCGCCCCCTTGGCTATGCCGCCCACGGTGATCTTGACGTTGCCCACCTTGGTGCTGACGGCAATCTGCTTGGGGTTGGTATCGGTGGTCAATATGGCCCGGGCCAACTGATGGCCGCCGTCCCGCGATATGACGATCCGATCGATGCCACTGCGGATGCGGGCCATGGGCAGAGGAACACCGATCACACCGGTGCTGGCCACGAACACCTCAGTCGCCGGTATGCCCAGCTTCTTTGCCACCAGGGCGGTCATCTCCTTCGCATCGGCCAGACCTTGCTCGCCGGTGCAGGCATTGGCACAGCCCGAGTTGATTACTACCGCCCGGGCCCTTTTGCCAGCCAGTCTCTCCTGGCATACCAACACCGGAGCCGCTTTGACCTTGTTGGTGGTGAGAACGCCGGCCGCCGTGCTGGAGACTTCTGAGTAGAGAATACCCAAGTCAAGGACACGGTCGCCCTTGGTCTTAATTCCAGCATGAACGGCACCCGCGGAAAATCCTGTAGGAGTGGTGACTGTGCCACCGGGAATAAGTTGGAACTTAGCAGCCATCGATATGTCAATTATAGGTTGAAGGGCGCTGCCGTGTCCAGAAAAGGGAAACTGGGGACGCCCCCAACACCTCGGCAGGAGGCATTCCTGCATTCCCGCAGATTGTGTGCCTTCTCGCCGCGATGCTATAATGACGTTCGACCTAAGGAGAAGGGATCGCGACCGGCTTCCGAATACGTCTCTGGTTTCAGACCTGTCAACAGTCACTCCTGTCGGCATTCATCAGGCCGCCGTCTGCCAGAAGTCCGGGACGAGAGGAGACAATTCAAGAATGTCTGCAGAGTTGATAAGCGGCACCAAGATCGCTGAAGACATCCGCCAGGAGCTGAAGGGAAGGATTGCGCAGCTTAAGGCGAAAGGCGTCACGCCGGGCCTGGTCATGGTTCGCGTCGGCGAAGACCCCGCGTCGGTCTCCTATGTCTCCGGCAAGAGCAAGACCAGCGCCGAACTGGGCATCTATTCCGAGACCATCGTGTACCCCGAGAATGCCGGAGAGAAGGAGCTTCTGGCCCGGATAGCCGACCTCAACGGCAACCTCATGTTCCACGGCATCCTGGTGCAACTGCCGCTGCCCAAGCACATCGACGAAGAGAAGGTGCTGAATGCCATCGACCCGCTGAAGGACGTCGACGGGTTCCATCCGGTGAACGTCGGCCGGATGCTCATCGGGGAACCCTACTTCCTGCCGTGCACGCCACATGGCGTGCAGCAGCTGCTGATCCGCAGCGGCCATAGTCCCGAAGGGAAGCACGTGGTCATCTGCGGGCGCAGCAACCTGGTCGGTAAGCCTCTGATGGCCATCCTGATCCAGAAGAAGACCGGTGCCAATGCCACGGTCACCATCTGCCATACCGGGACCAAGAATATGGCCCAGATCACCCGCCAGGCCGACATTCTGGTGACCGCCATGGGCAGCCCCAAGGTCATCACCGCTGACATGGTGAAGGAAGGAGCCGTGGTCATCGACGTGGGCGTCAATCGGCTTCCCGATGCCACCAAGAAGACCGGCTTCCGGCTGGTAGGTGACACCGACTTCGACGCCATCAAGGAGAAAGCCAAGGCCATCACACCCGTGCCCGGCGGAGTCGGCCCGATGACCGTGACCATGCTCATGGTGAACACCGTCCGTGCTGCCGAGATGCGCCTGGCAGCACAGCGCCAGGGCTGACTTCACACGAGACTCGAGATATAGCGGCCAAGGAGGTTCCTGTGCCCTACGACACCACCAAGATGAAGACCTGGGAGATCGCCGAGGCGGCGGAGAAGAACCTGCCCACCCTGGACGAGTGGCGCGACAGGCTGTCACTGGCCAAGGACGAGGTCATCCCCTACGGCCGGGTGTGCAAGCTTGATTTCATCAAGATCATGAACCGCCTGGGGCACAAGCCTGATGGCAAGTATATTGAGGTAACCGGCATCACGCCCACACCGCTGGGCGAAGGCAAGAGCACGACCACGCTCGGTCTGATAGAGGGCCTTGGCCAGAGAGGCCTCAGCGTGGGCGGCTGCATCCGCCAGCCTTCGGGCGGGCCCACCATGAACGTTAAGGGCACGGCTGCCGGCGGCGGTAATTCGCTGTTGATCCCTATGGCGGAGTTCTCTATGGGTCTCACCGGCGACATCAACGACATCACCAACGCCCACAACCTGGCCATGGTGGCGCTCACCGCCAGGATGCAGCACGAGCGCAACTACAGCGACGAGCAACTGGCCAGGCTGAGCCACATGCGCCGCCTGGATATCGATCCCACCAGGGTGGAGATGGGTTGGATTCTGGACTTCTGCGCCCAGAGCCTGCGCAACATCATCACCGGCATCGGCGGCCGCATGGACGGCTTCACCATGCAGTCCCGCTTCGGCATTGCCGCCAGCTCCGAAGTCATGGCCATACTCTCCATCGTCCGGGACCTCAAGGATTTGCGCGAGAGAATGGGGCAGATCACTTTGGCGTATGACAAGAGGGGCAACCCCGTGACCACCGGGGACCTGGAGGTCGCCGGCGCCATGACTGCCTGGATGCGCAGCGCCATCAACCCCACCCTCTGCTCCACGGTGGAGTACCAGCCCATCATGGTACACACCGGCCCCTTTGCCAACATCGCTGTGGGGCAGTCGTCTATCATCGCCGACCGCATCGGCCTGAAGATGTTCGACTATCATGTCACCGAGAGCGGCTTCGGTGCGGACATCGGCTTTGAGAAGTTCTGGAACGTCAAGTGCCGCCTGAGCGGGCTCATGCCCTGCGCCTCGGTCCTGGTGGTCACCACGCGAGCCCTGAAGATGCACGGCGGCGGCCCGAAGGTGACGCCCGGATTGCCGCATCTGCCGCCTGCATATGACAAAGAGAACCTGGATCTACTGGAAAAGGGCCTTCCGAACATGCTGCATCACATCAACGTCATCAAGGCCTCGGGCCTCAGACCTGTCGTCTGCATCAACTCCTTCCCCGCGGATACCAAGGCCGAATTCAACATGATCCGGCGGGCCGCCGAGGCTGCCGGAGCGCGCTGTGCCGTCTCTACGCACTTTGCCCACGGCGGGGAAGGTGCTCAGGAGCTGACCGAGTCAGTCATTGAAACCTGCCAGGAGAAAACTCCATTCCACTGCCTGTACCCGCAGGAGATGAAGCTGCGTGACAGAGTGCAGAGGATCGCCAAGGTGGTCTACGGAGCAGATAACGTGGAGTGGAAGTTCGACGCCGAGGACAAGGCCAAGGCCCTGGAAGCTGATCACAAGCTGGATGACTACTCCACGATCATGGTCAAGACGCATTTCAGCCTGACCCACGATCCGGATATCAAGGGTGTGCCCAAAGGCTGGACACTGCCGATACGGGACGTGCTGGTCTACACCGGCGCGCGCTTCCTGTGCCCCGTGACCGACAAGATCAGCCTCATGCCGGGGACTGTCTCGGATCCCGCCTTCCGCAGGATCGACGTGGATGTGGAGACCGGGCATGTCCGGGGGCTGTTCTAGCCGGGGATTGAGTATGTTTAACCCTCACCCCCGGACCAAGTCCGGGGCAGGCTTCAGTCCTCTGCCATCGATGAAGAGAGGTTCGCCTTGTAGCCAGGGGCGTGCAGAGGGGCGGAGCCCCTCTGCGTATTGTTATCATCCCCCTTTCCCAAAGGGGGACGAAGGGGGATTGGCTCAGCCCAGCGCAGAGATTGCCGCGCCTTCTCCTCGAGTGGCTCGGAGGATGGCTCGCAATGACAGTCTGGGGATGCAATGGGGCCAAGAGGTTGAAGACCATTGAAGACCAGTGACTTCGACTATTCGCTGCCGCCGGAGCTGATTGCCCAGACGCCGGCGGAGCCGCGCGACCAGTCCCGCCTCATGGTTCTCCGCCGCAGCGATGGCTCCATTGAGCATCACCGTTTCTCGGAGATCATCGACTTCCTTCAACCCACCGACGTCCTGGTGCTTAACGACACCCGCGTCATCCCAGCCCGCCTCAAGGCCCACAAAGGCAGCGGCGGCAAGGTGGAGATACTCCTGCTGCGCCGCCTGGAGCCGGGGCTGTGGGAGGCCCTGGTCAAACCGTCAAAGAGGGTCGCGGTGGGCGACAAGGTCGAGTTGGTGAGTACACAGCCGGTGACAAAAGGGGAGACTGCCTTTGTTGAGGTCCTGGAGAGGAAAGAGGAGGGAGTCCGCGTCGTCCGCTTCGCCGACGAGGCGTTGGTGGAAGCACTGGGCCAGATTCCTCTCCCGCCGTACATCCATGACTACCACGGCGATCGCGAGCGCTACCAGACGGTCTATTCCAGGGAGAAGGGCAGCGTAGCCACGCCTACCGCCGGGCTGCATTTCACGCCGGGCCTGTTGAGCCAAATCAGGGAGAAGGGCATCGACTTGGTGTTTGTCACGCTTCACGTTGGTTTAGACACCTTTCGCCCCATCCGCGAAGAAGACCCGCGGCAGCACCACATACACCATGAGTTTGGAGTGCTGACTCCGGAAGCGGCTGCCAGGCTGAGGAATGCCAAAGTCGATGGCTATCGCATTGTCTGTGTGGGCACTACCGCTGTCAGGCTGCTGGAACAGGCCGCTTTGGCATCTGAGGGTAATGAGGAAGTGAAGCCTTTCCAGGGCTGGGCAGATTTGTTCATACTGCCGGGGCACCACTTCCGCCTGGTGGACTCCATGATCACCAACTTCCACCTGCCCCGCTCCACCTTGCTGATGCTGGTATCCGCCTTCGCCGGGAAAGACCTCGTCAGCAGCGCCTACCGGGAAGCTATTCGAGAGCACTACCGCTTCTACAGCTTTGGTGATGCGATGCTGATACTGTGACCACTCTTGACACCCCGCTCACACCGCACCTACAATCACTTCTGCCGCTGAAAGGAAGTTGCTGTGAAGAGACGCTGTCATATCGTCCCTGCCATCCTCACCGAGGATCCTGAAGCGCTGGGCAACCTGGTGCGCCAGGCGGAGACCTTCGCCGACTTCGTGCAGGTGGATATCATGGACGGCCGGTTCGTGCCCTCCCGCAGCATCGCCTGCAGTGATCTCGTCGCGGTGAGCCCAAAGCTGCGCTGGGAAGCGCACCTGATGGTCAGACAGCCGGAGGAGCAACTGCAATGCTTCGCCCGGGCCGGAGCCGAGAAGATCGTTTTCCACCTCGAGGCGACTTCTTCCCCCTTGCGGATCATCAGACTGATCAGGCACGTCGGAGTGAAAGTGGGGCTGGCCATCAACCCGGAGACGCCTTTCACCACTACTCTCTCACTCGCCGATAGCGTGGACAGCGTTCTCTTCCTTACCGTGCATCCCGGCTTCTACGGAGCCAAGTTCCTGCCCGAAGTCCTGGACAAAGTAGTCGAGATCCGCAGCCGAAAGCCGAACCTGGAAATCGGCGTTGACGGCGGCATCAAGGAAGCCAACGTGGCCGAAGTGGCCAAACTGGGCGTGGACTGCATCTGCGTGGGCAGTGCCATCTTCGTGCAACCGGATCCCGCTGAGGCTTTCCGCCGCCTCCAGTCGCTGGCCGATAAGGCCTGTGCGTCCGGTAATCGATAGGCCGGCCAAGGCCAACGTCGTTTAATCCTCATGTCATCCAAAAGCCGGTTTCCATTGTCACAGGCTCAGTGCTAGACTCTTGTTGTCGAGCATGAGGAAGACAGCAACCTTCTGTATGGGAGAGACATGAACAGATTTGAAGGTAAGGTAGCACTGGTAACCGGCGGCGCGGCGGGCATTGGGCGAGCGACGGCGCTGGCCTTCGCCAGGGAGGGCGCCAAGGTCGTGATTGCCGACATCAACGTTGCGGGCGGGGAAGAGACCGCCAAGATGATTCGCGACGCCAGCGGCGAAGCCATCTTCGTCAACACCGACGTCAGAATAGCCGAAGAAGTGAAGAACATGGCCGACAAGGCGGTGGAGGCCTTTGGGCAATTGAACTGCGCCTTCAACAACGCCGGCATCAACGAGGATACCGTCACCGTCAGCCGCTGCACTGAAGAGTCCTGGGACAGAATGATCGACACCAATCTGAAGGGCGTCTTCCTGTGCATGAAGTACGAGCTACCCAAGATGCGCAAGAGCGGTGGCGGGAGCATCGTCAACACGGCATCGGTAATGGGACTGGTGGGAGACGGCTCGCATCCGGCCTACTCGGCCGGCAAGCACGGCGTGGTGGGCCTGACCCGGACAGCCGCCATCGTCTACGCGCGAGCCGGTATCCGCATAAACGCGGTGTGCCCCGGTGCTGTTCACACACCAATGACCGCTCAGTTGATTGACGGTCATCCCGATGTCAAGCAGTTCCTGGAGTCCAGCAGTCCCATGAATCGGATGGCCGAGGCGGATGAAGTGGCCCGGGCGGTCCTCTTCCTGTGCTCCGACGAGGCCTCTTTCGTCACCGGGCACCCCCTGGCGGTGGATGGGGGCTGGGTAGCCCGGTAGGCTGGTTTTCCAACTCCGTTCAAGCAGACGTTGATAACCGCAAAGTGGTTGTGCTATAATCTCTATTGCCTTCTGGTGGTTTGAGCGAGGTGGAACCACCCGTTCCCATCCCGAACACGGAAGTGAAACGCTTCAGCGCCGACGATACTGAGGGGGCAACTCCTTGGGAAAATACGCCACTGCCAGGGGGCATTCTCTTTTCCTGAGATAGTCTGGGGGGCACCCCCAGACCCCGGCAGGAGACACCTCTCCTGCACCTCCCATCAACTTCACGTTCTCGCTTTGGTGCGCGCATGGCGCGGTGATAGAATTGACTTGTCCGGTGATCGCATGACCGTCAGAGCCATCTTCGTCAAAGGTGCCCGAGAGCACAACCTCAAGAATATCGACGTGTCCATCCCCCGTGACAAGCTGGTGGTCATCACCGGCGTCTCGGGATCGGGCAAAAGCTCCCTGGCCTTCGACACCATCTATGCCGAGGGCCAGCGCCGATATGTCGAGTCCCTTTCCGCCTACGCCCGCCAGTTCCTCGGCCAGATGGAGAAACCGGACGTAGACTACATAGAGGGGCTTTCGCCCGCCATATCCATCGATCAGAAAGGGCCTTCCCGCAACCCGCGGTCGATCGTGGGGACTGTCACTGAGATCTATGACTACCTGAGGCTGCTGTTCGCCCGCGTGGGCCACCCCCACTGCCCCAAGTGCGGACGGGAGATCGCCCAGCAGACCGTGCAGCAGATCGTCGATGCCATCATGGTTCTGCCTCAGGGAAGCCGCATCATGGTCGTGGCTCCCTTGGTGAAAGACCGCAAGGGCGAGCATCAGGTTATCTTCGAAGATTTGAGGAAAGCCGGCTACGTGCGAGTGAGGGTCGATGGACGCATCCACGATCTCTCAGAGGAGTTCCAGCTCGACAAGAACAAGAAGCACTCCGTCGAAGCCGTCATCGACCGTCAGGTGGTTGACCAGGAGACAGACCCCACCCGCGTGGCTGACTCCGTGGAGACAGCGCTGAAGCTGGGAGCCGGAGTGGTGCTGGTCTCTATAGCCGATGGGGAGGAGCTTCTCTTCTCCGAGCACTTCGCCTGCGTGCAATGCGGCATCAGCCTGGGAGAGATCGCCCCCCGCACCTTCAGCTTCAATAGTCCCCACGGGGCCTGCCCGGACTGCACCGGCCTGGGCCACAAGCTCGAGATCGACCCCGAACTGGTGGTCCCGAATAAGAACCTCAGCCTGGCCGAGGGCGCCATACAGCCCTGGTCTCGCGAGGGCGCCATGAGCATGTGGTACGAGGATCAGGTGGACTCGGTGGCCAGGGAGCATGGCTTTTCAACCCGCACGCCGGTCAAGAACCTGTCTCAGGCGCAACTGAACGTCATCCTCTTCGGAAATGAGCAGGGGGTGAGGACAGTCCGGGATCGCTACTGGAGGTTCGGCGGCTACTACAACGGCTTCGAGGGGGTCATCCCCAACCTGGAGCGCCGCTTCAGAGACACGGAGTCGGAGTACATCCGCACCGAGCTCGAGCGCTACATGACCTCCTACCTTTGCCCTACGTGCCATGGCAAGAGGCTCAAGCCGGAGTCTCTGGCTGTGACCATCGACGGCCGGAGCATCATCGATGTGACCTCGATGCCGGTCTCTGAGGCACTGAAGTGGGTGCATGAAGTCAGCGATGACAAGGCGACTCAGCCGAAGCTCACTGCCCGGGAGTTCATCATCGCTCATCAGATACTCAAGGAAATTCGAGCCCGTTTGGGCTTTCTGGAGGACATCGGCCTGGACTACCTGACTTTGGACCGCCCCTCAGCCACCCTCAGCGGCGGCGAGTCGCAGCGCATCCGCCTGGCCACCCAGATTGGCAGCGGGCTTATGGGCGTTATCTATATCTGCGACGAGCCCACCGTGGGCCTCCACGCTGCCGATGACCATCGCCTGATCACCACGCTGGAGCGCCTGAGAGATCTCGGCAACACCATCATCGCGGTTGAGCATGACGAGGCTATGATGCGGGCCGCGGACCACATCATCGACATGGGCCCCGGGGCCGGCGAGCACGGCGGCGAGGTCGTGGCCACCGGCACACTGGCTGAGATCATGTCCAGCCCCGATTCCATAACCGGCCAGTACCTTAGCGGCCGGCGGGAGATCCCGCTGCCGGAGAAACGCCGCACCGGATCGGGCCACGAACTCGTGATCAAAGGCGCGCGACACAACAACCTGAAGGACATCGACGTGCACATTCCGCTGGGCATCCTGGTCTGCATCACCGGGGTATCCGGTAGCGGCAAGAGCAGCCTCATCAGCGAGATTCTGTACAAGAGGCTGGCCCAGCTACTCTACCGGGCCAAGGACAGGCCGGGCGAATGCGACGAGATCACCGGGTTGGAGCACATCGACAAGGTCATCAACATCGACCAATCGCCCATCGGGCGGACGCCCCGGAGCAATGCCGCCACGTACACCACAACGTTCACCGCCATCCGCGACCTCTTCGCCCAGGTGCCCGAAGCGCGAATGCGCGGGTACACGCCCGGGCGCTTCTCCTTCAACGTGAAGGGCGGGCGCTGCGAGGCCTGCCAGGGGCAAGGCTATATCCAGATCGAGATGCAGTTCCTGCCCAACGTCACCGTGGCCTGCGAACTGTGCAAAGGGAAACGGTACAACCGCGAGGCTCTGGAGATTCGGTTCAAGGGCAAAAACATCGCCGAGGTGCTGGACATGAGCGTTGAAGAAGCAGCGCATTTCTTCGAGAACATTCCCAGGATCAAGACGAAGCTTCAGACGCTCAACGACGTTGGCCTCGGCTACATGAGGATCGGTCAGCCGGCCACAACGCTGTCCGGAGGCGAAGCCCAGCGGGTGAAGCTGGCTTCAGAACTGTCCAAGCGGTCCACTGGACGCACGCTGTACATCCTCGACGAGCCCACCACCGGGCTGTCCTTCCACGACGTGGCGGCGCTGCTGAACGTGTTGCAGAGGCTGGTCGAGGGCGGCAACACGGTGGTCATCATCGAGCACCAGATGGATGTCATCAAGAACGCCGACTATATCATCGACCTGGGCCCGGGGGCGGGCGACAAGGGCGGCTACATCGTGGCCACCGGAACGCCAGAGGAGATCGCCCAGAACGACAAGTGTGTCACAGGGCATTATCTGAGACCGGTGCTGGAGAGGTCGGGGAAGCTTCGCACCGAGGTCTCTCCCAGATAGCGGGCGCATCGCTATGCGCCCCGGCCTTGATCCAGGGGTGAGGGTGACGTTCCCTTAGTTGTACTTATTCATGGCGGCAGCCAGGCCCTCTTTAAGCAGGAAGGGCACAGCCTCGCCCACCTTGGCAATCGACTCTTCAACAACCGACCTGTCGGTGGGGCTGAAATCCAGGAGCACGTAGTCCACCGGGTCCATGCCCGGTGGCGGCCGGCCGACCCCGACACGGACACGAATGAAATCGCGGCTGCCCAGCGCGGCGATGATAGACCCTACACCCTTGTGCCCACCCGGGCCGCCATTGGCATAGAGGCGTATCCGGCCCAGAGGAAGATCGAGATCATCATGAATGACCACCACGTCATCGCGCTTGGCTTTGAACCGGTCCATCATCATGTGCACGGACTTGCCGCTGAGGTTCATGAACGTTTTGGGCTTGGCCAGAACCACCTGCACACCAGCAATCCGGCCAACGCCCAACTGCGCCTGGCACTGGCGCTTGTCGATGCCGATACTGTTGACCTTCGCCAGGTGGTTGATGCAGCGGAAACCGAGGTTGTGGCGGCTGCCCGCATATTCCTTGCCAGGGTTGCCCAGACCGACGATCAGCTTCATTGGTTAATAAACCTTCCCAATCATCTTGAGGAACTCCTCTTCGGTAAGCACGGTGATGCCCAGACTGCGAGACTTGTCCAGCTTGGAGCCGGGATCCTCCCCTGCCACCACGTAGTCAGTCTTCTTGGTGACGCTCGAACCTGCCGCCCCACCTAGTTCTTTCACCTTCGCCTCAGCCTCGCTGCGGCTGAACGACGCCAGTTTGCCGGTGATGACGAACTCCTTGCCAGACAAGGGGAGATCGCCGGCCTTCGCCTGGGATGGCTCCTTCTTCGGCTTCACTCCCTTTTCTTCCAGTTTCCTGATGATGTTCCGGTTGCCTTCCTGCCGGAAGAAGGCCGCGATGCTCTCCGAGATCTTGGGACCGATGGACGGGATGCTCTGCAACTCCTCCTCCGTGGCCTGAGCCAGCTTGGCCAGGGTCGAGTACCGCGAGGCCAGCAGTGTGGCAGTCTCACCGCCGACGTTGGGGATACCGATGGCAAAGAGGACGTTGGCCAGAGGCCGGACTCTGCTGTCTTCGATGGACTTCAGCACCTTGTCGGCGCTCTTCTCGCCCATTCGCTCCAGCCCCAGCAACTGCTCCCGCCTGATGTAGTAGACATCGGCCGCATCCTTCACCAGCCCCTTCTCGAAGAAGAGACCGCTCAGCTTCTCCCCGACGCCGTCGATCTCCATGGCCCCGACGAAGTGCTTGATCTTCTCCAGGGCCTGCGCCGGGCAGGCGGCGTTGGTGCAGCGGTGCATGGCCTCGCCCTCGACCCTCAGCACCTCCGCCCCACAGGCCGGGCAGCGGGTCGGCATGGTGAAAACCTTCTCAGCTCCGGTGCGCTTGCTGACCACCGGCCCGACAATCTCCGGAATGACATCGCCGGCACGTTGAACGTAGACGGTGTCGCCGATGCGGATGTCCTTGCGCTTTATGTCATCTTCATTGTGAAGAGCCGCATTCTGGATGGTGACGCCGCCGACGAAGACCGGCTCCAGGATGGCGTAGGGGTTGAGGCTGCCAGTCCGGCCCACGTTGATGCCGATGTCCTTGAGAATCGTGGTGGCCTGTTCGGCCCTGAACTTGTAGGCCACCGCCCAACGTGGCTCGCGGGCCACGTAGCCCAGGCTTTCCTGAATCTCGATGGAGTCTATCTTGGCCACGATGCCGTCTGTTTCATAGGGCAGGCTGGATCGTTGCCCTTCGACCTCCCGGTGGTAGGCCTCGACCTCTTCAATGGTACGGCAGCGCTTGTTGCGCGGGTTGATCTTGAAGCCAAGGGACTTCAGATACTCCATCCTCTCCCAGTGGGTACCAGGAACCGGCCTTCCCTCGGCATATCCCAGCGCATAGACGTAGATGTCCAGCGGACGCTGGGCCGTCACGCGGGGATCGAGCTGGCGTATCGAACCCGCCGCCGCGTTCCGGGGATTAACGAAGAGGGGCAGCCCTTCGCGGGCCCGGTCATCGTTCAGCTTCTTGAAGCCGGCCCTGGGGAGGTAGACCTCGCCCCGGACCTCGAAGTGGGGCGGGGCGTCCCTGGAGATGGACAGCGGTATGCTCTTGACCGTTCTCAGGTTCTGGGTGACATCCTCGCCCTTGAAGCCGTCGCCGCGGGTGGCTCCGGTGACCAGCTTGCCATCGATATAGGTCAGCGCCACGGCCAAGCCGTCCATCTTGATCTCGCAGACGAAGTCGAAGTCCTGCTTTCCCCGAAGGTTCACCACTCTCTTGTGCCAGGCCAGCAGCTCTTCGTTGCAGAACACGTTGCCGAGACTGAGCAGCGGCAGGCGATGCTCGACAGTCCCGAACTCCTCCACCGGCGCTGCGCCCACTCTCTGGGTCGGCGAGTCGGGAGTCATGAGTTCCGGATGCTCCGTTTCGAGCTGTTGCAGGCGGCGCATCAGCCCGTCGTATTCCGCGTCGCTGATCTCGGGGCTGTCCACCACGTAATAGCGATGGTTGTGGTGGTTGATGAGTGAGCGAAGACGCTCGATCTCTTGCCTAACGTCACTCTCGTCGGTCACGTCCAAGTCCTGTGAGGCTGGGGAATTTCGGGTCTTAGTATAGCACAGGCATTCTCGACTGACGCTCGGCCACCACCCTCTAGTCCAGAAGTGGAAGTTCAACGAGTCCGTTTTGTAATTGGTGAATCAGCCGTCCTTCAAACCGCTTTCAACCCCCTTTGTCCCCCACTCTTGGGGGAAGGAGAAAGAAC